>Ga0210052_1000702_pt1 | contig 23409 bp, 28 predicted proteins | sample CryGeymeta201508_FD_183976 | JGI IMG/M metagenome (GOLD analysis project Ga0210052, IMG submission 183976) | Groundwater microbial communities from Crystal Geyser aquifers in Utah, USA - Crystal Geyser metaG 2015-08 (SPAdes) (version 2) | ecosystem: Environmental > Aquatic > Deep subsurface >...
AGCGCAGCAAAAACAGCCTTGTCCGATATGTATCGTTCTGACGAAGTCAAAAAACCCTTTTGGGGCCTGTAAATTATTTAGCCAGCCCCGGCAGCCCGGATCCGGGTCTGAACTTTCCCATCTCCTGGCACTCGAACCGAGCGAGTGCTAAAATTAGGGAAAAGGAGGTATATCGAATGACAACCACCATGAATTTACCGATGCCATCGGCTGTCGGCAGCTTGGACAGCTATATCCGGAGCGTTAATCGTTTTCCGATCCTGACGCACGAGGAGGAGGCTTCACTTGCCACCCGCTTCAGGACGCAAAATGATCTGGATGCCGCACGCGAACTGGTGCTATCCCATTTGCGTGTGGTTGTTAGTGTGGCGCGCGGGTTTGCAGGCTATGGATTGCCCCAGGCCGATCTGATTCAGGAGGGCAATATCGGTCTGATGAAAGCGGTCAAACGCTTTGATCCCGAGCGCGGGGTGCGTCTGGTTTCGTTTGCCCTGCATTGGATCCGCGCTGAAATCCACGAGTACGTTGTACGCAACTGGCGCATGGTGAAAATCGCCACCACCAAGGCACAGCGCAAGCTGTTTTTTAACCTGCGCAGTCTGAAAAAAGGCCTGGAGCCATTGCGTCCGCAACAAGTCGCCGAAATCGCACAACAACTCAATGTGAGCGAGCACGATGTGGTGGATATGGAATCGCGTTTTGCCGGGCACGAATTGGCACTCGATCCGGCGGGCAGCAATGAGGAAGACAGCTACGCACCGCTTAAGTACCTGGCCGACCGGGAGGAATACGAACCCTCCGCCATTCTGGAAAATTCGCAACGCGAACATCTGCAAAGTACGGGGCTGGCCAAGGCGCTCTGCAGTCTGGATGAGCGTAGTCGGCGCATCGTGCAAGCGCGCTGGCTGCAGGAGGACCATGTGGCGACCCTGCATGAACTGGCGGCAGAATTCAAGGTGTCGGCCGAGCGTATTCGCCAGATCGAGCAAAAAGCCTTGGGCAAGATGCAGCAACAGTTGGCTTTGCCTGCAAGGTAATTCACATCCCTTGCCAAAAAAAAGCCGCAGTGTGAACTGCGGCTTTTTTACAGCTTCTTCCGACCGGGACTATTTGACCAGCGTCAGCTTTGGTTTTTTCCCCGTTCCTGGAGAGGGCGGATGATCGTCGCCGTTGTCCGGCAAGCTTCCCGCGACAGGCATGGTTTCAGTATCCTGAAACACCAGCCCCTGCCCGTTCTCCTTGGCAAATATGCCAACCACCGCAGCAACCGGCACAATGATCTGGTGCGGCACACCGCCAAAACGCCCACCGCAAGTAATGTCCTCGTTGCCCAGATGCAGATTTTTGACCGCATCCACCCCAATATTCAGCACGATCCTGCCATCCTTGACAAAGGCCGCCGGAACTTGGGTGTAATCATCCACCTGCACCGCCAGATACGGGGTGTAACCGGCATCGGTGCACCATTCATGGATGGCACGGATTAAATAAGGTTTGGTGGAAACGGGGCCGGTCATCTGCTTACTTGCGCATCGCTTTTTCGGCCGGCGTCAGCGCTTCGATGAAGCCTTGGCGCGAAAACAGGCGTTCGGCGTATTTCATCAATGGTGTCGCTTCCTTATCCAGATGGATTCCGTAATGCTGAAGACGCCATAGCAGCGGGGCGATCGCCACATCCAGCATCGAAAACTCGTCCGCCAGCATAAATTTCTGCTTGGCGAAGATCGGCGCAATCTGGGTTAGATTGGAGCGCACCGCCTCGCGTGCTTTTTCGTTTACCTTGGCGTTATTGCTTTCCAAGCCCGCGATATGGCAGAACAATTCATGCTCAAAGCGGTGCAGGAACAGCCGTGCGCGGGCGCGCATGACAGGATCGGGTGGCATCAGTTGCGGATGCGGAAAACGCTCATCAATGTATTCATTGATAATATTGGCTTCGTACAGGATGAGGTCGCGTTCGACCAGCACCGGCACTTTGTTGTATGGATTCATCACCGCCAGATCTTCCGGCATGTTAAATACATCCACATCAATCACCTCGAAATCCATGCCTTTTTCAAACAAGACAAAGCGACAACGATGGCTGTAGGGATCGGTCGTCCCCGAATAAAGCGTCATCATAAAATAATTACCCAAAAACAAAATGTTGCATCTAAAACCAAACGGCGGAGCGATGTGCTCCGCCGTTTGGCACTCAAAAAACCCCTGCGCAAATTACCACAAACAGGCGTTCAATTTCAATCCGCTCAATGCAGGTCGCGCCAGATTTCCTTTTTCAAGGAGTAGAGCAGCAAGAACAAGATGAACAGGAAGCCGAGCACGATCCAGCCAATCCGGTAACGCACCAGCTTGGCCGGCTCACCCATAAAGACCAGATAATTGGTGAGGTCGGCGACCGCGCTATCGTATTCTGCAGACTGCATCGAACCCGGCGTCTTCAGCAACAAGTTCTTTACCTCGTGGCCTTCGTGTTGCTCGACCTCAAGATGCTGTTCACCCTGCAAATCGGCCAGCACGAACGGCATTCCGACATTGGGGAAGACCGTGTTGTTCCAGCCGTTCGGGCGACTCTCGTCCACATAGAATTTGCGCAGGTAGGTATACAGCCAATCCGCACTGCGCGAACGGGCAATCACGCTCAAATCAGGCGGCGCCACGCCATACGCCAGCTTGGCCGAGTTGGCATCCATCGCCGCCTGCATGGTGGAACCGACTTTAAGGTCTTCAGGCAACTCCAGCTCCACCTTGATCTGCTCATCGCTTATGCCGATATCGTGCAGCCGGTTATAGCGCATGTAGCTCGCCGCGTGGCAGGCCAGGCAGCGTGAAGTGAACAGCTTGGCTCCGCGTTGCAGTGAGGCCTGGTCCTGCAGATTGACGGGCGCCTTGTCCAGTTGAACTGCCGCACCGCTGGCGCTTGCCCATGCCGGCACTGCCATCATCAGAACCAGCATGCATAGTTTCTTGATTGCATTCATGTCAACGAACCTCTCTCAATTATTTGGACGTCACACGGTCCGGCTCGGGCTTGCACTTGTCGATCTTGGTGTACCAGGGCATCAGAATGAAGAATGCGAAGTACACAACAGACAAGATGCGCGAGATCAGGGTGTAGGTTTCCGTTGCCGGCATCAGACCGAGATAGCCCAGACCGACAAAGCTCACCACGAAGGAAGCCAGAAATGCCTTGTAGAGCGTGCCGCGGTAGCGGATTGACTTCACTTGGCCGCGATCCAGCCAGGGCAGGAAGAAGAACGCCACGGTCGCGACACCCATCGCCACCACGCCCGGGAACTGCGAGCCAAATAGCGGCGGTACTGCGCGCAGGATCGCGTAGTACGGGGTGAAATACCAGACCGGCGCGATGTGTTCCGGTGTCTTCATCGGATTGGCCGGCACGAAGTTGTTATCTTCAATGAAATAACCGCCCATTTCCGGGGCAAAGAAAACAATCGCGCAGAAGATCATCAGGAATACCACCGCACCCACGCCATCTTTCACCGTGTAATAGGGGTGGAACGGGATACCGTCCAGCGGGTGGCCATTGGCATCCTTGTGTTTCTTGATCTCGACGCCGTCCGGATTGTTGGAGCCGACTTCGTGCAAGGCAACCAGGTGGGCCACGATGATCAGCACCAGGATCAGCGGAATCGCCACCACGTGCAAAGCGAAGAAGCGGTTGAGGGTGACGTCGGAAACCACGAAGTCGCCGCGGATCAGAATTGCCAGATCATGACCGATGAACGGCACCGACGAGAACAGATTGACGATTACCTGCGCGCCCCAGAACGACATCTGCCCCCACGGCAACAGATAGCCCATGAAGGCTTCGGCCATCAGCGCCAGGTAAATGATCATGCCGATGATCCACAGCAGCTCGCGCGGCTGGCGATAGGAGCCGTACATCATGCCGCGGAACATGTGCAGGTAGATCACCACGAAGAACATCGAAGCGCCGGTGGAATGGATATAGCGCAGAACCCAGCCCCACTGCACGTCACGCATGATGTACTCGACGGAAGCGAAGGCGAACAGCGCATCCGGCTTGTAGTTCATGGTGAGAAAAATGCCCGATACAATCTGGATGACCAGCACCAGCAAGGCAAGGGAGCCAAAGAAGTACCAGAAGTTGAAGTTTTTTGGCGCGTAGTACTCTGAAGCATGGGCTTTCCAGGTGGAAACCAGCGGGAAGCGCGCGTCAATCCAGCCGATCAGTTTGGTCAGAAGATTCATTATGCGACCCCTTTGCTATCGTCGCCGTTCGACGGGCGGTTTTCACTCAACTTCCGATCCGGCACCGACGAGGGGGCCTGACTGTCGTCACCAACCAACAGGCGGGTTTCGCTCAAATACTTGTGCGGCGGAATGATCAGATTGGTCGGTGCCGGCACGCCCTTGAACACGCGCGCGGCCAGGTCAAAACGGGAACCGTGGCAGGGACAGAACCAGCCGCCCGCCCAGTTCGCGCCCAGATCAACCGGAGAGACTTCGGGACGAAAGGTGGGAGAACATCCCAGGTGGGTGCAGACCCCAAGCACCACGAGCACTTCGGGCTTGATCGAACGGGTCGCATTGTTGCAGTACTCCGGCTGTTGCGGCATGGTCGATTCCGGATCCACCAGCGCATCATTGTGCTTGCCCAGCAGTTCCAGCATCTCCGGCGTACGGCGCACGATCCAGACAGGCTTGCCCTGCCATTCGATGCTGATCATCGAACCGGGCTCGATCGCACCAATATCCACCTCAACCGGTGCGCCGGCCGCCTTGGCGCGCTCGCTCGGCATCAGACTCAATACGAACGGTACTGCCGCCCCGGCTGCGGCCACGCCTCCTGCCGCAGTCGTTGCAGCGATCAGCATGCGTCGCTTGCTGTGATCCACATTCTCTGTCATAGCCCTCTTCCTTTTTGTCTCAACGTTATACAAAAAACGACTGGGGCAATCTTACGGTATTGCCCCGCAATCGTCAGATGAAGGAGGATGGCAATGCGCGCACGGTCATATTTTTATCCGGCGCGCGGGGTTGTCTCCCCAGTCAAACCCCATGCCTTGCTGCACGCGCGAAGCAAGCACGCCTCGCGCAAACCAGACAACTGCTCTAGTTGTTTTTTGCGCCCTGTTTGACCCACTTGCGCAAGGTCAGGATGTATTGGCGATCCAGAGTGCCGCCGGCATTCAAGCCCATCGGCATTTTCAGACCGCGATTGGTGCCGGTCAGCAGTTTGGTGAACGTGCTGGCCCCGCTGTCGCCCGGAATCACCACCTTGCCGAACTTGGTCCCTTTCATCAGCCCTTCATAAGAAGTTAGATCCAGTCCGCTCTTGGCGTAGCCTTTGGCGGTGGGGGAAGGATGATGGCAACTGACGCAATAGTCGATCAGGATGGGTTGCACGTCTTTCTGGAAACTGACTTCTCCGGATTGCAGCACATTGATGGCGTCCTGTGCCGGCGCCAGCGCCTTGTCTGTAGCCGCAAACGCCACGATGGAAAATGCCAGCAGCGCACTTCCGCCCAACAACGTTACGATCTTCATGTTTTTTCCTCCTGATCTGTCCGGACGGCAACTTGAAATGCCCGCAGAACATAACTTGCAGCTGAATGGCGCTGCCCCATAAAACCCTGCCGTCACAACCCAAACGGGTTAGGAAGAAAGGGTTACAAAATGGCTGGCGAATAGTACGCAACGGTTACGCACAATGCAATGCAAGGCAAACTATTCCCGAGTGCTATATAGGGTTTTGTTGATCGAAGAAGCGGTGTTCAAGGCTGAACTGCGCGGACAGATGCTGTCCCAGCGCCCGCACACCTAAGCGCTCGGTCGCATGGTGGCCGGCAGCAATGAAGGCAACCCCGCTCTCCTCGGCGCAGTGCACGTTTTGTTCCGAAATTTCGCCGGTCAGGAAGGCATCCACCCCGAGTGCGATGGCCTGTTCGAAATAAGATTGCGCCGCCCCGCTACACCAGGCAATACGCGCCACTTTGGTATTCAGGTCCCCGATCACCTGCGGGGCGCGTTTTAGTTCTCGTGTCAGGTCGGATACCAGTTCGCCCAAAGTCCGGGGCTGCAACAAACCGCCGTGGCAGGCGATGTCCTGCTCGCCAAAACGCCCGTGCTCGACAAAGCCCAGCAGTTTTCCCAGTTGCGCGTTGTTGCCCCATACCGGATGCGCATCCAGCGGCAGGTGAAAGGCGAGCAAACTAATGTTATGCCGCAACAGGTGGGCAATACGGCGTTTTTTGATACCGGTGATGGGCGCGGCTTCGCCGCGCCAGAAATAGCCGTGATGAACCAGGATGGCATCCGCCCCCCAGTCGCTTGCCGCTTCCAGCACCGCCTGCGAGGCGGTCACCGCGGTAGCAAGGCGTGCCACCTGCGGTCCGCCTTCGATCTGCAAGCCGTTCGGACAGTAATCCTTAAAACGGCCGCTATCCAGCCTGGATTCGATATAATCGCGCAACTCGCTCAACTGCATGGCAACCATCCTCCGTTCACTGCACCGCTGAAATCATATCATGCGCAAATTCTGGCTCCTGTTCGCCCAAGCCACCACCATCGTGCTGGCGGTGCTGTTCGTCATCCACACCCTGAAGCCGTCGCTGCTGCCGACGGCCGCGCGCAGCGGCGTGGTCACCCTGTATCAGGATGAACCGCACGAGGCGGGAAGCGATCACATCAACAAAGGATTTAGCAGCGCGGCGCAAAGAGTGATGCCCGCCGTGGTCAACATCTTCACCACCAGCGAAGTCAAACAGCCGGCGCATCCCTTTATGGACGACCCGCGTTTCCGCTTCTTTTTTGGCGACGAATTCGACGAAGCGGTGCCGCAACAAAATTCCAGCCTGGGCTCCGGTGTCATCGTTAGCAGCGACGGCTACATCCTGACCAACCACCACGTGGTCGAGGCCGCCGACCAGATTGAGGTGGCCTTTACCGACGGACGCAGCGCCAAGGGCCGCATCATCGGCACCGACCCGGAAACAGATCTGGCCGTGATCAAGGTCGAGGCGGGGACCAATCTTCCCGCCATCACCTTTGCCAGCGGCGAAGCGGCACATGTCGGCGACATTGTGCTGGCCGTCGGGAATCCGTTCGGGGTCGGGCAGACGGTAACCATGGGCATCGTCAGCGCGCTCAAACGCAACCACCTCGGGTTAAACACCTTCGAGAACTTTATCCAGACCGATGCCGCCATCAATCCCGGCAATTCAGGCGGGGCGCTGGTCGATGCGGAAGGCAATCTGCTCGGCATCAACAGTGCCATCTATTCCCCCAACGGCGGCTCGCTCGGCATTGGCTTTGCCATCCCGGTTTCCACCGCCAAGAAAGTGATGGAGCAGATCATCCAGAGCGGCTCGGTGACGCGCGGCTGGATCGGTGTAGCGGTGCAGGATATGACACCGGAGCTGGCGGAATCATTTAAATTAAATGATGCCAAGGGGGTGCTGATCGCGGAGATTCTGCGCGGCAGTCCTGCCGACAAGGCCGGCATCAAACCGGGCGACATCCTGATCGGCATCGGCGACAACACAAAAATCGACTCCACCTCAATGCTGGAAATTATCTCGGCACTGACGCCGGGCAAAACGGTTGGCCTGCGGCTGTTACGGAATCAGGGTGAAGTGTTGGCGCAGGTCAAAGTGGGCAAACGGCCCAAACCCAAAGCGCAGTAAATTTATTCGCGCCTGACCATCGGCGGGATGTTGCCGCCACCGATGATGTGGATGTGGAGATGAAACACTTCCTGCCCGCCGCCCTTGCCGGAGTTGATCACCGTGCGGAATCCATCATCCAGCCCCTGTCCGCGCGCCAGTTGCGGCGCCAGCAACAGCATCTTTCCCAACAAGGCCTGCCGGGATGCTTCAGCTTCGAGCAAAGAAACGATGTGCTGTTTCGGTATCAGCATGAAATGCACCGGCGCGACCGGATGGATATCGTGGAAGGCGAACACCTCGTCATCTTCATATACCTTGCGACACGGTATCTCGCCGCGCGCGATCTTGCAGAAAACACAATCGTCGCTCATTTCCGGCTCTCCTTTTCCGTGATGCCGGACACCCCTTCGCGCCGCGCCAGTTCATTCAGCACATCGTCAGCGCACAGGCCTTTTTGCGCCAGCAACACCATGCAGTGAAACCACAGGTCGGCCACCTCATAAACCACGTGTTGCCGATCGCCATCCTTCGCCGCCAGCAACACTTCGCCCGCCTCTTCGATCACTTTCTTCAGAATCGCGTCATCGCCTTTGCCGAACAATCTGGCGACGTAGGAAGACTCGGGCGCTGCACTTTTGCGCGCGTTGATGGTCTCGGTCAATCGTTGCAGAATATCGTTATTCATTTCTTATAAATTTCGTCGGGGGATTTCAGCACGGCATCGGTTTCGACCCATTTGCCGTTTTCCAGTTTACTGAAAAAGCAGCTCTCACGCCCGGTGTGACAGGCAATGCCGCCTTGCTGCTCCACCTGCAGCAGGATCACGTCGCCGTCGCAGTCCAGACGAATCTCCTTCACTTTCTGGACGTGCCCGGACTCTTCGCCCTTGTGCCACAGTTTTTTGCGCGAGCGCGACCAGTATATCGCCTCGCCCTTCTGCCAGGTCAGCAACAAGGCCTCGCGGTCCATCCAGGCCACCATCAGCACCCGCCCGCTGGCAGCGTCCTGGGCAATGGCTGGAACCAGACCATCGTCCGACCAGTTGATTTTATTCAGCCATGTTTCGCTCATTTAAACCCCAAATCAGCCACAGAGAACACAGAGCGTTTCACGGCACACTTTGCGTTCAACGGGTTTTCTCTGTGAACCCTGTGTTCTCTGTGGCAAATTATTTTCAAGAATTTACAGCCTGACTTCGATCCCTTGTTGCGCCATGAACTGTTTGGCCTGCTGTACGGTGTACTCACCAAAATGGAAGATGCTGGCCGCCAGCACCGCATCCGCGCCGCCGATCTTCACGCCATCAGCCAGATGTTGCAGGTTACCCACGCCGCCGCTGGCGATCACCGGGATCTCCAGCGCATCCGTCACGGCGCGCGTGAGCGCAAGATCGAAACCTTTTTTCTGCCCGTCCTGATCCATGCTGGTCAGCAGGATCTCGCCCGCGCCAAGCCTCTGCATTTTCTTCGCCCACTCCACCGCATCCAGCCCGGTCGCCTTGCGTCCGCCGTGGGTGAACACTTCCCACTTGCCTGCGCCGACCCGCTTGGCATCAATCGCGACCACAATACACTGCGAACCGTAGCGCCCTGCCGCATCTGCGACCAGTTGCGGGTTGACCACCGCCGAGGTGTTGATGCTGACTTTGTCCGCCCCGGCATTGAGCAGATTGCGCACATCCTGCACCTCGCGCACGCCGCCGCCCACGGTCAACGGAATGAATACCTGCTCCGCCACTTTCTCGATGATGTGGAAAATGATGTTGCGATCATCGGAGCTGGCGGTGATGTCGAGAAAGGTCAGCTCGTCCGCGCCCTGCTCGTCATACCGTTTGGCGATCTCCACCGGATCGCCGGCATCACGCAGTTCGACGAAGCTGACGCCCTTCACTACCCGGCCGGCGGTCACGTCCATGCAGGGAATGATCCTTTTTGCGAGCATCAGAGTTTGGGCGCCAATTCGTCAGCCAGTGCTTGCGCTGCCTTGAAGTCCAGCGTGCCTTCGTAGATGGCGCGGCCGGTGATCGCACCGGTGATGCCTTCGCCGCGCACCGCGCACAGCTTGCGCACATCGTCCAGATTGGTGATGCCGCCGCTGGCGATCACCGGCACACGCAAGGGTCGCGCCAGCTCAACGGTCGCCTCGATGTTCACGCCGCTCATCATGCCGTCGCGGCCGATGTCGGTGTAGATGATGGCTTCCACACCGTAACCTTCGAAGCGTTGCGCCAGGTCCGCCACGTCATGCCCGGTCAGCTTGGACCAGCCGTTCACCGCGACCTTGCCGCCCTTGGCATCGAGACCGACCATGACGTGACCGGGAAAAGCATCGCACGCTTCGTGCAGAAAGCCGGGCACTTTCACCGCCGCCGTGCCGATGATGACGTAAGTGATACCCAGATCGAGGTAGCGCTCGATGGTTTCCAGGTCGCGGATGCCGCCGCCCAGTTGCACCGGAATCTCGCCGCCGACCACCTCGATGATGCCGCGCACGGCCGCTTCGTTCTTTGGTTTGCCGGCGAAGGCGCCGTTCAGATCGACCAGATGCAGACGGCGCGCGCCTTGTGCCAGCCAGTGCTTGGCCATCGCCGCCGGATCGTCGGAGAACACGGTCGCGCCCTCCATCTCGCCCTGGCGCAGGCGCACGCATTGTCCATCTTTCAAATCAATCGCGGGAATAAGCAGGGTAGAGGTATCCATGATTAATCGGTCAGGCAGGTTTCCAGTTGATGAAATTTTGCAGCAATTTTAGTCCGGCTGCCGCGCTCTTTTCCGGGTGAAACTGTACCGCGAACAAATTATCCCGCGCCACCGCGCAGACAAACGGTTGCGGGTAGTCGCTGGTCGCTTGGATGATTTCTGCATCGCGCGGCTGCACGTAATAGCTGTGGACGAAATAGAAGCGCGCATCCTGTTCGATGCCGGACCAGAGGGGATGCTCCCTATGGTGTACACGATTCCAGCCCATGTGCGGCACCTTGAGCTTGTTGCCCTGCGCATCCTTCAGATTGTGCGCAAAACGCACCACCTCGCCCGGCAGCAGGCCCAGCCCCGGCACATCGCCTTCGGTGCTGTGCTCGAACAGCATCTGCAGGCCGATGCAGATGCCGAGAAAAGGTTTGTTGCGGGCGGCATCCAGCACGGACTGGCGCAAACCGCGCGCCTCCATCTCGCGCATGCAGTCGCGCATCGCGCCCTGGCCGGGGAACACCACACGCCCGGCAGCAGCCACCATCTCCGGGCTGTCGGTAACGCGCACCACGGCATCCGGCGCAACCTTGCGCACGGCCTGATACACCGAGCGCAGATTGCCCATGCCGTAATCGACGATCGCTACATCAGTCATGACGACTTACAAAGACCCTTTGGTTGATGGCATGACACCCGCCATGCGCGGATCGAGTTCCAGCGCCATACGCAGTGCGCGGCCGAAGGCTTTGAAGAGGGTCTCGGCCTGATGGTGCGCATTTTCGCCCGCCAGATTATCGATGTGCAGGGTGACCAGGGCATGATTAACGAAGCCCTGAAAGAATTCATGGAACAGTTCGGTATCGAATTCGCCGATCGAGGCGCGTGTGAAACGGCAATTGAAAGTCAATCCGGGCCGACCGGAGATGTCCAGCACCACGCGCGACAAGGCCTCGTCCAGCGGCACATAAGCATGGCCGTAGCGGCGCAAGCCCTTCTTGTCACCGATGGCTTGCGCGAGTGCCTGCCCCAGGGTGATGCCGATATCTTCCACCGTGTGATGGGCATCGATGTGCAAATCACCTTTGGCCTGGATGGCGAGATCGAGCAGGCCATGCCGCGCCACCTGATCCAGCATGTGCTCCAGGAATGGCAAGCCGGTATCCAGCTCGACCTTGCCCGTGCCGTCGAGATTGATCTCGACCGTAATTTGCGTCTCCAGGGTGTTGCGACTGACTTTTGCGCTACGCATGATTTCTTTCCATTTACACCAAACTATCCCGCAATGCCGCGATGAATTTCGCGTTCTGGTTCCGACATAACCTGAAGGTTAGTCTCCACCGAAACTCGCTCACATTGCTTGTAAGCTCTCTTTTAACGCAGTGACAAACCGCTCGTTCTCCTCGGGTGTGCCGACCGTGACCCGCAAACAATCCAGCAATGCCGGATGCCCGCCGTCCAGATTCTTGATCAGCACACCGAGCTGTTTCAATCCTTCAAATACGCGAGTCGCCTGAGCCACTCGAAACAAAATGAAATTAGCCTCGCTGGGATAGGCCTGCACGCCGGGCGTCGCCTGCAAGGCGTTCAACAACCTGCCGCGTTCCTGTTTAATGCTTTCTGCCTGTGCCAGCAACACGTCGTGATGCTGCAACAGCTTGGAGGCCACGACTTGCGGCAACACGCCCACATTATACGGCAAGCGCAATTTTTCCAACTGGCTCAACCACGCGGCGGAGCCGGCCAAAAAACCCACCCGCAAACCCGCCATGCCCAGCTTGGAAAAAGTGCGCATCACCAGCAGATTCTCGTGATGCGCCAGTTGCGGCAGGAAGCTGTCGCGGGCAAAAGCGTAATACGCCTCGTCCACCACCACCAAGCCCTGGCTGGCTTCGACGATTTGCCGGACGGCCGCCGCATCGAACAGATTACCGGTCGGATTATTCGGATACGCAAGAAACACCAGCGCCGGTTGCTCACGCTTGATGGCTGCCAGCATCGCCTCGAGATCGAGCGAGAAATCCTCCCGCAGCGGCACGCCGACATATTCCATCCCGGCAAAGAGGGCGATCATGCGGTACATCACAAACGACGGCTCGACGCTCAACAGCACCGCGCCGGGCTTGGCCACGGCCAGCGCCAACATCTGGATGATCTCGTCCGAACCGTTGCCGAGCAGGATATCCATGCCGGGAGGCAGGTCCACCACCCGACGGATGCCGGCTTTCAGTTGTTGTGCGCCCGCGTCGGGATAGCGGTTGATCGCGGCATCCGCCACGGCGCGCGCGATTTCGTCGCGCAGCGCCGGCGGCAAGACATAAGGATTTTCCATCGCGTCCAGCTTGATCAGGCCGCTGGCGGGTGGGACGTGATAGGCATTCAGCGCCTGGATCTCGGGGCGGATCAGGAGTTCTGGCGTGGCAAAAGTGCGGGTGGAAGGCATGAATGGACAGCGATTCAATAACGTGCGCCATTCTACCGTACTCTGGCGATTTGTCGTGGATGCCGCCTATAATCGGCACTCCCAACCCAGAGTCAGGCCATGTCAAACGAAGATTTGCGCGTATTACTGGTCGAATGCAGCGATCAGGATGCGGAAAACATCCTCGCCAAACTCGCACCCGCCGGTTACGCGCTACAACCCACTCGAGTCCGGGATGAAGCGGGCATGCGGCGCGCGCTGACCAGCGCCACGTTCGATGTGATCCTGTGCAGCGACGACAGGGATTGTTTCGGTGGTTTGGCGGCGTTAAGCCTGTTGCGCCGCCTCGATCTGGATATTCCATTCCTGCTGCTGGCGCGCGAACTAAAGGACGAGACCGTCATCCGCACCCTGCAGGCCGGCGTGGATGACTACATCCTCAAGGGCAGTCTCAACCGTCTGGCACCCTCCATCGAGCATAATCTGCTTCAGGCACGCATCCGCCGCAACTATCGCGCCGCACAAACCGCTTTGCAGGAAAGCCAGGCGCGGATGCACGCTTTCATCGCCGACTTGCCGGGCATGGCCTACCAGATCCGGCTGGATGCGAATGGCAGCGTCAGCTTCCCCTACGTCAGCGAAGGGTGTCAGCCGCTGCTGGTGATCGAGGCGCAAGAGTTGACGGCGGAACCCGGTCTGTTCGAGCGCATGCTGCACCCGGACGATGCCGTCGGCTACCGCGCCAGCATGCTGCACTCCGCCGAGCATCTCACCTTCTGGAATTGGGAGGGACGCCTGCATACCCCTCCCGATAATGAGATCAAGTGGATCAACCTGCGCTGCAGCCCGCGCCGGGTGGACGGTCATGTGCTGTGGGAAGGCATCATGCTCAACGTCACCCAGAGCAAATTGAACGCGACCGAGCTGGCCGGCTCGAAACAGCGACTGCACGAGTTGTCCGCCCACATCGAGGACGTGCGCGAACAGGAGCGCACCGCCATCGCGCGCGAAGTGCACGATGAACTCGGCAGCCTGCTCACCGCCACCAAACTGGACGTGGCATGGCTCAGCAGTCACCTGAAAGATTCGCCCAAACTGGAAAGCAAGGTCAAGGATATCGAGTCGCTGATCGACAAATGCACCCGGGCCGCGAGCAATATCTCGCGCAGCCTGCGCCCCAGCGCACTCGACACCTTCGGTATCGTCGCCGCCATCGACAATGAAGTGCGGGAATTCTCGCAGCGCGCCGGCATCGCCTGCGACTTCCGGCACAACGATGAAACCATGCCGCTGGCGCCGCGCATCGCCATCTCGCTGTTCCGCATCCTGCAGGAGGCGCTGGCGAACATCACCAAACATGCACAGGCCACACAAGTCGGCATTGCGCTGTCCTGCCATGACGGGACTGTCGAGTTGAGCGTAAGCGACAACGGCCGCGGCATTCGCGATGCAGACCGCGCCAAACCGCGCTCGTTCGGGCTGCGCGGCATCTTTGAGCGCGTCGCCCACTTCGGCGGCGAAGCCAAACTGCACAGTGCGCCCGGGCAAGGCACCACCCTGTCGGTGCGACTGCCCTGCCAGAATGGCGACACGCAGCCACCCGAGATGCAACACGTTCTGTTCGAATAAGAGTGACCCACACCATGCTCAAAGTCCTGATTGCCGATGACCACGAACTGATCCGCCGCGGCTTGAAACAACTATTGGACGACACCGACGACCTGCGCGTTACGGGCGAAGCCGGGAGCGGAATGGAGGCGGTCGCCATGATCCGCGATAACGAATACGACGTCGTGCTGCTCGACATCAGCATGCCCGACAAACATGGCATCGATGTGCTGAAGCAGATCAAAAGCACCCACCCCGCCGTGCCCGTGCTGATATTGAGCATGCACCCGGAGGAACAATACGCCCTGCGTTCCATGAAGACCGGCGCCGCCGGTTATCTCAACAAACAGAGCGCCCCGGCGCAGCTGGTCACCGCCATCCGCCAAGTCGCCCGGGGCAAAAAATACATCAGCAGCGAACTGGCACAGCAATTGGCTGAAGGTCTGACACAGGGCTATCAGGAACTGACACACCAGACCCTCTCCAACCGCGAATACCAGACCCTGTGCCTGCTGGGACAGGGCAAGAAACTCAGCGAAATGGCGGAGATCATGTCGCTCAGCCCGAAGACGGTCAGCGTCTATCGCCTGCGCCTGCTGGAAAAGATGAAACTGAAGACCAATGCCGAGGCGATCCATTACGCGATCAGTAACCACCTGATCGATTAAACTACCGCCCAAAAAGTGATTTGCGGCACAACTCGGCATCTGTTCGCCGCTTTGCACGCCCCGGCATAACGGATAATCCACCCCGAGACAGAACGCAGGAAAGCACGCCGCCACCATGAGCAACCACAAAGACCCGACCCAGTTCGCGCGCGAAACCATTCGCCTGCTGGGTACGCGCCATCTGCCGCCGACACCGGAGAATTTCACCCGTGTCTATCGTGAACTGGGCGGCGAGAGTCTTGCCGCCACGGAAGCGGCGGCTGAAGTGCTCGACTGGGCCAACCTGATCCGCAACGTATTGCGCCAGTTGGAAACCCCGCACAAGGGCATCACCCTCACCCGCAAAAAAGACGGTCTGGAAGTCGTGCTCAACCGCTTTTCCGCCAAACCCGAGGTGTTGTTCGACAAACTCAACGGATTGCAACAATCCTGGGGAACAGCAGGCGCGGGCGGCAATGAATTGGTCGCCGGGTTGCCGGACGTCGCGCCTGCCGTCCCGGCAAAAAATCCAGCCCCCGCCAGCGACAGCGCCGCCATCCTGCAACAATTGCGCGAGCTGCTGGCGCAATCGCTGGAAAACACCCTGACCACCCACCCCGAGCTGGCCGACGAAATCAAGCGGCTGGCCGCACAAGTGCGTGCCACCAATGACCCCGCGCGGATCAACGAACTGGCCAAACCGCTGCGCCAGTTCTGGCTCAAGCTCGAACTGCGCGGCGGCGACAAGGTGAAGATTCAGGAAGGATTGCTGCGCCTGCTGCGCCTGCTGGTGGAAAACGTGAGCGAACTGGTGTCAGACGACGAATGGGTGCACGGCCAGATCAGTGCCTTGCAGGAAATCATCGCCCAGCCGCTGGACAAGCGCTCCATCGCCGACGCGGAACGCAGTCTGCGCGACGCCATCATCAAGCAAAGCACACTGAAGCAAAGCCTGAACGATGCCAAGACCACGCTGAAAAGCCTGATGACCACCTTCATCGACCGTCTGGGCAACCTCACCGAGAGCACCGGCGACTATCACCGGAAGATCGAGGGCTACAGCCAACGAATCGGCAAGACCAACAACCTGACCGACCTCAGCCATTTGCTGGATGACATCATGCAGGACACCCGGGTCATCCAGGCCAGTGCCCTGCGTTCGCACGAAGAATTGCTGACCACCAAGAAACAGGCGGACAAAGCCGAAAACCGCATCAAGGAGCTGGAACAGGAACTGATGCAGGTGAGCGAGCTGGTGCGCGAAGACCAGCTCACCGGGGCGCTGAATCGGCGCGGCCTGGATGAAGCCGTCGATGTCGAACTTAAACGCTCGGATCGCAACCGGACGCCACTCAGCCTCGCCCTCATCGACATCGATGATTTCAAGAAGCTGAATGACACCCTCGGCCACCAGGTCGGCGACCTCGCTCTCACCCACCTGACCCAGGTGATCAAAGAAACCGTGCGCCCGACCGATGCGGTGGGACGCTACGGCGGCGAGGAATTCGTGGTCATTTTGCCCGACACTGACCTGAACGCAGCGGTGGAGATCATCCAGCGCCTGCAACGCGACCTGACCAAGAAGTTCTTCCTGCACAACAACGAAAAGGTCCTGGTCACCTTCAGCGCCGGGGTGGCCCTGCGCCTTGAGAACGAAGACCAGGAAGATTTGCTGGGACGTGCCGATAAGGCCATGTATCAGGCCAAACAGACCGGCAAGAACCGCGTGGTTGCCGCCAATTGAGGGTTACGATAAAAATTCCTCTAAAGTTTCCCCGAAACACTCCGATAACTGGTTCAACGGCGGTTGCTGTGCAGCACAAAACAGCCAACCGGCGTAAGCGGCCCCAAGCCGTGTGAGTGAATCAGATCAAGGAGAATTAAAATGCCCTCAATCATCAATACCAACATCGCGTCGCTGAATGCCCAACGTAACCTGAACAGTTCGCAAAGCGCGCTGCAAACTTCTTTGCAGCGTCTGTCTTCCGGCTTGCGTATCAACAGCGCCCGTGACGATGCCGCAGGCTTGGCGATTACCGACCGGATGACTTCGCAGATCCGCGGCAACCAGCAAGCCGCCCGTAATGCGAACGACGGAATTTCGCTGGCGCAGACGGCGGAAGGCGCATTGAGTGAAGTGGGCAACAACCTGCAGCGGATTCGCGAGCTGACGATTCAATCCGCCAACGCCACCAACAGCGCATCAGACCGCGCCGCCCTGCAGGGTGAAGTGACGCAACTGGTCAATGAAATCGACCGTGTCGCGCAAAACACCTCGTTCAACGGTGTAAAACTGCTGGACGGCTCATTCACATCGCAAGTGTTCCAGGTGGGCGCGGGTGGCACAGTCAACGATCAAATCAGCGTAAGTAATGTCGCCAATGCGCGTTCGAGTGTGCTGGGAGGATTTCAAGGCTTCTCCAATCTCTCTTCCGGCGTGATTACCAATGGCGCCGCCGCCGCGATCACCCTGACTGTCACCGGCGGCACCAATGTAACCACCGCAGCCGTGACTACCGATGCCAAAGCTATCGCTGCCGCAGTCAATAACGCCGGTGTCAGCGGACTAACCGCAACGGCGGCCGTGAACACGCTGACCAGCGTACAGGCAGTTTCGACCACAACCGCCGGCACCGCCTCTTTTGTGCTGAATGGCGTCACTATCAATGTCGATGCGACGCTCAACGCCGCCACCAATCGCACCAATGCGCTCACTGCCATCAATGCCCAGTCGGGTGCCACTGGCGTGGTAGCCACCGATGTCGGAACCGGATTAACATTGACGGCTGCCGATGGCCGCAATATCGATGTCAGTGCGATTACCTTGGGAACAGCCGTGGCAACAACAATAGCCGATTTCGGCCTGTCCACAGTCACCGGCGCCACTGCCAAAACCAGCACCGTGAGTTTTGACTTTGCTCGCCCGGCAGGCAGTGCCGTTTCGAGCATTGCTGTCGCCGGCGCAGGTATGGCGGGTGGCACGGGCACGGTAGCGGCAACCGGAACCGTGTTGAGCGCTCTCGACATCACCAGCGTGACTGATCTGGCCAGCAATTTGGCTTCGATTGATGCGGCGCTGACTTCGGTCAACGGCGCGCGAGCAGATCTCGGGGCGATCCAGAACCGTTTCAGTTCGGTGGTCAACAGCCTGACTACGACGGTGGAAAATCTGACCGCTTCGCGCAGCCGGATTCAGGACACCGACTTTGCGGCGGAAACCGCACAGCTGACCCGTAACCAGATCCTGCAACAAGCGGGCACGGCGATGCTGGCGCAGGCGAACCAGTTGCCGAACACTGTGCTGACCCTGTTGCGTTAAGTAGCGTGATCCCCGGCCGGCGCAAGCCGGCCGGGGTTTTGAGATAAAGGAGAGGCAAAATGCTTATCCAGAATATTGGTAACACGACTCAGGCGACACCGCCTGCCAGGCTCGCCAGCGATGGCGCGCCTGTTGTCGTGATTGCGCAAAACTCAAATGTCGCTACTCGCTCTGAAGCGCCCGCTGCCCAGGCGGCGACCGAACCGAAACCCGCAGCCAGGACTGAACCGACGGCGGCGCAGTTGCAAAGCGCGGTCGAGAACATCAACAAGGCTTTGCAGCAGTCGAACAAGAATCTGGAATTCAGCGTGGACGAGGAAAGCCGCAAACCCGTGGTCAAACTGGTCGATTCGGAAACCGGCGATGTGATTCGCCAGTTTCCCTCGGACGAGATGCTGGCGATCTCGAAAGCCATCGGTCAGATGCAGGAACAATTGCAACAGGCGACATTAAACAAGGGGCAGGCGCAAAGTGCGCAAGGTCTGCTGGTCAAACAGCAGGCCTAGGCACTGAACGCGGACAACCATCATGGCAACCAACTCGGTAACCGGCTCGACCAATCTGGACATCAACAGCATCGTCAGCCAGTTGATGACGGTCGAGCGGCAGCCGATCAACCGGCTCGACCAGAAGGAAGCCGCCTTCCAGGCCAAGCTTTCCGCTTTCGGCAGCGTCAAGGGGGCAGTCTCCGGATTCCAGACCGCGCTGCAGGGGTTGAGCAGCGCCAGTTTCCAGCGCCTCAATGCGTTCTCCTCCGATAGCACGAGCGTTTCAGCCGCAACCACCAGTTCAGCGGTGGCCGGCACTTATTCGATTGAAGTGAGCGCGCTGGCGCAGGCGCAGAAGCTGGTTGCCAGCGGGCAAGCCAGCAGCACCGCGGCCATCGGCACGGGTGCTGCGACGGTGCTCACTTTCGACTTTGGCAGCATCAGCGGCGGCACTTTCGATACCGTTACCGGGCAATACAGCGGCGCCGCTTTCGCCAGCAACGGCAATGGCGTCAAAACTCTCACCCTCAACACCAGCAACAACACTTTGGAGGGTATCCGCGATGCGATCAACGACGCCAATATCGGTATCAGTGCCTCGCTCATCAACGACGGTAGCGCCGCCCCTTACCGGCTGGCTCTATCGGTAAATGAGAAGGGGGCGGGCAACAGCCTCAAAATCAGCACCGACGGCGGCGATGCCGCGATCGACACCCTGCTCGCGCACGATCCGGCAGGGGTGCAAAACCTGTCCCAGACGGTGGCCGCGCAAAATGCGGCGCTGAAGATTGACGGCGTGGCGGTAAGCAAACCGACCAACACGGTGAGCGATGCGATTCAGGGGGTAACCCTGAACCTGGCAAAAATCACCGCCGCGCCCGTTAATCTGAACGTGAGCAAAGACACTACAGGTATCAGCGCATCGGTGAACACCTTCGTCAAGGCATATAACGATTTGTCGGTCACACTGCAAAATCTTTCCGCCTTCGATGCCGCCAGCCGGCGCGGCGCAATCTTGCAGGGTGATTCCACGGTGCGCGCTTTGCAATCACAGTTGCGCGGCCTGTTGTCCAATCCGGTCGCCGGAGCCGGTTCACTCAGTACCCTGTCGGATCTCGGCGTCAGCTTTCAAAAGGACGGCTCACTGGCGCTCGACCAGGGCAAATTGAACACTGCTCTTGCGGGCAATCTCGCCGATGTGGCGAACCTGTTCACCTCAAGCGGCGGCTATGCCACCGTCCTCGGTGCCTGGGCGGGCAAAACACTTGCCAGCGAGGGGCCCCTCAACAGCCGCAGTGACGGGCTCGGGCAGAGCATCAAGCAGCTCGACACACAGCGGGCCGCGCTGGAAAACCGTTTAATCGGCATCGAGCAGCGTTACCGCGCCCAATTTACCGCGCTCGACAGCCTGCTGAGCAGCATGAATCAAACCAGCACTTTCCTGTCGCAGCAATTGGCAAATATCGGCAACTTTAACTAGGAGAAATATCATGAACGCGCGCACTGCCATCAATACTTATGCCAAAGTGGGTGTGGAATCCGGCGTCGCCGCGGCCGATCCGCACAAGCTGATCGCCATGCTGTACCAGGGCGCATTGCTGGCCATCGCCAACGCCAGGAACGCGATCCTGCGCAAGGATATTGCAGCCAAGGGCGCGGCCATCTCCAAGGCGATCCTGATCATTGAAGAAGGCCTGAAGACCAGTCTGGACCGCAAAGTGGGCGGCGCGCTGGCGCAGAACCTTGCCGACCTGTACGACTACATGGAAAACCGCCTGCTACAGGCGAATCTGAACAACGACTCCCGCATCCTGGACGAAGTGGCGCAACTGCTCAACGATTTGAAAACCGCGTGGGATGAAATCCGCCCGCACGGCCATGCGCCGCGTGCCGAAACCGCCCCCGTCATCAACAAACCCGCCGCGCTGGTTTACGGAAGAGCATGAACATGAATAATGTAATCGAAGCCTATCAATCCCTGTCCGCCATCACCGGCCAAATGCGGGCCGCCGCGGCATCGGGCGAGTGGGATGAACTGATCGCGCTGGAAAAGGAATGCGCGCGCCGGGTCGCCCAACTCAAGCCGCGCGACGGCGTGCCCGCCGACGAGTCGGCGCGCCGGGAAAAAGCGGCGCTGATCCGCAAGATGCTGGCCGACGACAAAGCCATTCGCGAGCAAACCGAACCGTGGATGCGCCAGTTGCAACAGATCATGCAAAGTGCGCGCAGCGAACAGCGCCTGCAAAACGCTTATCTGACGCAAGGCTGACGTTTGCGCGATGAGCCATGCTGCCAACCGACCTGCTCACCGCCACCCTTAACCGGCTCGCGCTCACCGATAAACCGCTGATTGCGGTTACACCCGACCAGAAAAATCCTGCCGCCGCGCTCAAGCTGGAAGTCGGCCAGCAGGTGCAGGCAACGGTGCAGGCCAAAGTCGCTCCCGGCGCATTTCAGGTACGAATCGCGGAGCGCACGATACAAATGCAGTTGCCTGAATTTGTGCGCAGCGGCGACCTGGTTGCGTTGCGCGTCGTTGCGCTGCAGCCGCGCCTGACTTTTTCCATCGCCGCCTCCAGCAACCCGCTTTCCACCTCGGAACAGCTCGGCTCGACCGCGCGCCTGCTGTCGTCGTTGGCGCAACAACCGATGCGCCAGGACTATGTGCCTGCGGCACAGCGCGCGCCTTTGTGGATCAACACGAAAGAAATCCTCAACACCGGGGAGTTGGCCGGTAAATTACATCATGCACTGAGTCACAGCGGCCTGTTTTACGAAGCGCACCAGGCGCAGTGGATCGCCGGTACGCGCACCACGCCACAGTTGTTGCAGGAGCCACAAAATCAGTTGCCACACCCGGCCGCCGCCGATTCCGTCAACCCGCGCACGGCCAACCTTTCCGAACCGCTGCAAGCCATCGTGCAACAACAACTGCATGCGCTGGAAAACAAACAGGTGGTATGGCAGGGCCTGGTGTGGCCGGAGCAGGAGATGCGCTGGGAGGTGGGTGAAGAATCCGGCCAGCCGTCCGCTGCCCCAGAGGAAAAAAACTGGTTCACCAAATTGCAGCTGGACTTGCCGCAATTGGGCGGCATCAGCGCGCGCTTGCGCTTCAACGGCACTGCCGTCGCCTTTGAGATCGAGGTCGGCAACGCGGTGGCGACGCAAACATTGCTGGATGCCAGTGCGCAACTGGTGTCGGCTTTGAACGCGCGCGGGGTGCCGGTGCTGCAAACCCAAATCCGGCAGGCCGTGGAGTCCGCCGGATGAATGAGTCGGCCAAGCGCCAGATGGCGGTCGCCCTCGCCTATCGCAATGGCGAGAGTGCGCCCCGCGTGGTTGCCAGCGGGCGCGGCCTGATCGCACAGGCCATCATCGAGCGCGCGCACCAGCACGGCATCTATGTGCATGAATCGGAGGAACTGGTCGCCTTGCTGATGCAGGTCGAGCTGGATCAGCACATTCCGCCCGCGCTGTATCTGGCGGTGGCGGAATTGCTGGCCTGGCTATACCGACTGGAACAGGCGGAAATCCCCGCTATTCACCGTTCTGCCTCGCCGCGTTAGCCGCTATCATCCATCCACTTGCGTCAATCCGGGTTTTGTCATGCACCACAAAGAAATACCGCTCAAGATCGAGGTCGTCACCCAGGATGAAGCCGGCGATTTCATTCTGAACGACCCGAAAGCAATCCTTGCCGTATTGCGCGACATCGTTGCCCGGGGCAGCCGCGTCGCGCTCTACTACAACGAGGACAACCGGATGGTGCTGACCCTGCTGTTGGCGGCGGATGAAAGCGGCGTGTGGGTCGATGCCGCCACCAGCCCGGTTGACAACCGTCACATCGAGCGCAGCCGCCGCATCATTTTCGTCAGCACGCACAATCAGGCCAAAGTGCAATGGGTCTCCGCCGAGGTGACGCAGGGTCTGTTTCAAAACAGGACCGCTTTCTTCCTGCCCCTGCCGCACAAGCTCCTGCGCCTGCAGCGTCGAAATTATTATCGCCTGCTCAACCGCGAACCGGACGCGCTCAAGTGCTATATCCACGCTCACCCGCAGCGGGCGCGCACCCGGCATGAACTGACCATCATGGATTTAAGCATCGGCGGCGTGGCATTGGTCTGTGTGCAGGATGATGTCAGGCTGGAGGTCGGCAAACGCTATACGGATTGCGAGATCGAATTACCCGGCATCGGCAGCATCCATCCGGTGATCGAAGTAAAAAGCCTGTTCGAAGTGACCGACCGCAGCGGCGAAGTCAAACGCCGCGCCGGCTGCGAATTCATCCAGCCGAATGGCGACATCGTGATGAAGTTGCAACGCTATGTCGCGCAGGTGCAACAGCAGCAGTTGGCGCAGAAACACGCCGCTGAATAGCCGGGTAGGATGGGTTGAGCGCAGCGATACCCATTGCCTGCGCCATGCCAACGATTGATGGGTATCGCTATGCTCAACCCATCCTTGTATCTTTATCTCCGTGGTGGTTAGCTACCACCGCACGAAGCAGAGGTAGCCTGAACCCATCCTTAAGGCATTGACCTTGTAGCGTAGATCAGGCCCTCTGCTTCACCTCTCGCCAGCACGGA
>Ga0210052_1000739_pt1 | contig 22728 bp, 14 predicted proteins | sample CryGeymeta201508_FD_183976 | JGI IMG/M metagenome (GOLD analysis project Ga0210052, IMG submission 183976) | Groundwater microbial communities from Crystal Geyser aquifers in Utah, USA - Crystal Geyser metaG 2015-08 (SPAdes) (version 2) | ecosystem: Environmental > Aquatic > Deep subsurface >...
AAGATTTGACAGACTTCTTTGACCTCTCGCCTATCCCGATCAACTGCTCGATACCACAGAATACGCTTGTCCTTAGGATATCCTTCGTTCTTGTTTCCCATATGTGTAAGAGTTAACAGTGTTACCCCCTTACCTTATCAGATGTCACCCCTTACTGTTAACTATACACTTGCTTGCTCTCTTTTAGAATATGTTCTAAAATGGTAGTAACTACTCTATTTTTAATCATATCTTGCGTATATGGAATCAGAAAAAACACCGCTGACACATTTTGGAAGAACGATGAGTTATTCAACTGCGAGTCGTCCAGCTTTTGTGAATAATAAGTCTGCAACACAACCAACACAACCAGCAGACAAACAACATAATCATTCGAAGACTGTAGATTTACTTGATGCTCTGGTGTCTGTGTCACTTATTGGTCTTTTCTTTGGGCTACCACTTCTTTTTACCGGACTTACTTTTCAGGGCATCGCTTTTGAAAAACAGATTTATTTTTATTTTTGGTTGCTGATTGGACTGATTGCTTGGTCATCGAAGGGTGTCATATTAGGAGAACTCCGTATCAGACGTACACCTTTGGACATACCTATTCTTCTCTTTTGGACTTTCTATGGTATCGCATCTATCTTTTCGGTAGATCGTTGGCATAGCTTTTGGGGATTCTTTGGTGATCCATCCCACGGCTTCATTTCGATTACCGCTCTCATCCTCGCTTTCTATTTTATCTTGAGTCACTTCACGGTGAAGCGTTTTCAGATGATGTTCTGGTCACTCGTCGCTTCTGGTTTTGCGATTCTTCTCTGGAGTTTCTTGGCATTGGAGCAGATTCATTTTATGCCGACTTCTTTCGAAAAATATGCACCACTCAGTCTCTTGGGTACTATTTCTAATCTCGGTATTTTCTTTGCGCTTCTACTCCCTTTATTTCTAACAGCCCTCTTCTCTCTTTGGCAGGATTCTGCTGTGAAGAATATATATCGAAAAACAGGGACAGGGGTTCTTCTTTTTGGCATCGCACTTACACTCTTTCTTATTCTTGCCCTGTTTCCTTTTATTTCTTGGTCTGTTGTTTTGGGTGGTTTTGGTTTCTTTCTTGTTTATATCTTGGCGCAGATTGTGCGTCCGAACGAACGATGGGTATTTGTTCCGATGGTTGTCTTCGTTCTTTTACTCGGATTTTTGATGATTGGAAATTACCAACTCAACCTTACGCGAGCTACGCTTCCAGTTGAAGTGACACCTGGCACGACTCTTTCTTGGCAGGTAGCCAAGGAGAGTTTGAAGGAACATTTTTTTGCGGGAGTAGGTACAGCAAATTATAGTTATGCTTTCTCACTTTTTTATCCCAAGGAACACAATCTCGATCCTCTCTATAGTGTACGTTTCTATCAAGGGACTGGTTTGTTCTTCGAAGCTCTCTCAACTATTGGTGCTCTTGGTACTATTTTGTTTCTCTTGCTCTGGCTCTCTTTCTTTTCGGTGGGCGTCTACCTCCTTTCTTATGAGAAGAATCGTAATAAGCTTTATTCGCTCGGACTCTGGTCTATGGTGACGATGCTCTTCCTGGCGAGTTTTACATCAGCAATCAATGGTTCACTTTTACTTATTGGCGTACTTATCGCAACGCTCGCTCTTGGGACCGTCTTTTGGGAAAGTGATTCTGAAGAAAAATATATAGAGCTTTCACTCAAAGCGACTCCGAAATTTGCTTTAGCTTTGGCATTCACTTTTATGGTTGTATCTGCAGGAGTGGCTTTTCTTTTTGTCTTTATGGGTAAAGTATTTGTAGCTGATATGAATATGGGTAAGGCTGTTCGCATCTCAGCTGAGAAGCCAAACACTGATTCTTTGGAAATGTTTGCCAAGGCAATCAATATTTATCCACAGGAAGGTCGTTATTATATGCGATTAGCACAAGAATATATGGCACTCGCCAATGTAGAAGCAAGCAAGCCCGAAAGAGAACAAAATGTCAGTGTCATCAGGGATTATGCAGAACAAGCTATTGATCTAAGTCAGATAGGGAAGAAACAAATGCCTAATGATGTCGTTCAGGCGGAATCAATGGGGATGATTTATGAAAATATTGGTCTGTATGATAGTGCGACGCTTACAAAAGCTATTGAAACATATCTGAGGGCTGAGGAGCTTGAACCACAAAATCCTCTTTATTCTGTCAAGTTAGGTCAAATTAAAAAACTTCTTGCTGATGAGAGAGCCGAAGGTGCTGAAAAAGAAGCGTTGTACACGGAATCCAAAAATCTCTTCGAGAAAGCGATTGAGAAGAAGCAGGATCTTGCGGTAGCATACTATGACCTCGCACTTATCCTTTCTCGGCTCAAAGATTTAGATGGGGCTGTGACGAATGCAGAACAAGCGCTGAGTTTTGAAAATAGCAACCTCAATTATGGATATAACCTTGGTATACTCTATCAGCTTCGCAATAAGGATGATGACAAAGCGCGTGCAGAAAAAATGTTTAAAGATATTTTGTCTGTGAATGAAAAACTGATTGACGTAAGACTGAGCCTCGGTCTTCTGTATGAGGATATGAATAAAAAAGATTCTGCTCTTGCTGAATATAATAAAATCCTTACGTATTTACCAAAAGAAGCAGACGAAAAGATTGCACAGACCAAAGAGCAGATTGAAAAAATGATTTCAAATGTGAAAAGTGGAAAAAGTAATCTGAACAGAGAGAATGAATCTGCGCCAACCAATACACCGAGCAGTGTCCCTGAAAATCCGATGCCAGTAGAAGTGCCTATTGGGGCTCCAGCCCCTTTTGGCCAGTAGGAGGGAAGAAGGCATATAATCTCATTTTTCGGGATTATATGCCACAGTAAAAAGAGGGAAAAAGAGAGAAAAAAAACTGAAAGAAAAAAAATATAAAAAATGCCTGAGGAAGCACATTCTTTTTTTGCTTCTGTAGAGGCGAAAAAAGAGGAATGGAGAGTCTTCTGGACAGAAAAAACTGTATCGAAAAGAGTTTCTTTCTGGGGGACTTGACAGGTTTCCAACTACTCTGTAATATAGATAGTACGAATTGAGAAAGTGCTTTGCAGTGCTTTTTTCTTTTCTCAAGCAGTTTCTTTGTCAAACAGTTCTGAAGAAATATTTGTTTCTCTTTTATCTCTCTTTTATACAAAGAGAAGACATAAAGAGTGATACATATTTCCGCAGAAGTGCCTTAACAATTTATGTCTTTTTCAAAAGGGTCAACGATTACCTGGCAGCGGAAAGTAATCAGATTTTTTTGAGATAGTCTAAATAGAAAAGGTCAAGTCACCGTCGTTCGTATAACGACGTGACAAGCAAATTCAACAAAGAAAAACGCAGTGCGTCGAATGAGCAAACATTCTTCACTGTTAACCGATTGTCCGTGAGTACCTTTATTCTTCGGAATAGAGTATTTGCGGACAAGAGAAAAAAAGGAGGTTACTTAACGCATGGTGTGGATGCCTTGACTGAAGCAAGCGATGAAGGACGTAGGAGGCTGCGATAAGCCCCGGGGAGCTGTCAACCAAGCTTTGATCCGAGGATTTCCGAATGAGGCAACTCTCTCACTTTTTAGTGAGAAACCGTATCTGAATACATAGGGTACGGTAGCGCACCCTGGGAATTGAAACATCTTAGTACCAGGAGGAAAAGAAATTAATAAAGATTCCGTAAGTAGTGGCGAGCGAACGCGGAATAGCCTAAACCACCGAGCTTGCTCGTGTGGGGTTGCAGGGCCTATAGACTCGATTGATCGGGGTCGTCGTATTTTTGTTAGCAAAATGTTTTGGAAAGAACAACCAAAGAGGGTAATAGTCCCGTATGTGAAAACAAAAATGCCACGATGTATAGGTACCTAAGTAGGGCGGGGCTGGAGAAACCCCGTTTGAATCTGGGAGCACTAACTTCCAAGGCTAAATATTGCTTCAGATCGATAGTGAACTAGTACCGTGAGGGAAAGGTGAAAAGTATCCCGATAAGGGAGGTGAAATAGAACTGAAACTCCATGCTAACGAAGAGTCGGAGCCTTGTTTAATCAGGGTGACGGCGTGCTTTTTGCAGCACGATCCAACGAGTTAGTTTTACGCGGCTGTCTAAGGGATGATGAATTCCGGAGACATAGTGAAAGCGAGCCTTAATAGGGCGAAACGGAGCATACACTAAGAATCTCTTTCGTTGTGAGAGAGAAAAATATCGAGCGAAAATTTTGAAGAGTTTTGAGACGTAGTCAAAGAAATGTCTACGACGAAAATCACTGAGAAATTTGCAGCCGAGATTTTTATTTCGCAACAGAAAATGGATTTTTAGTGTATGCTCCAAGGTCGCGTGGACTAGACCCGAAGCCAGACGAGCTACATATGAGCAGGATGAAGCGTCGGTAAAACGACGTGGAGGTCCGCACCCACTTGCTGTGCAACTCAAGGGGATGACTTGTGTGTAGGGGAGAAATTCCAATCGAGTTTGGCAATAGCTGGTTCTCTCTGAAATAGCTTGAGGGCTAGCGTCTTGTAAATTGTATCCGAGGGGTAGAGCTACTGGATGAGAATTCGCGGTTTACCGTAGTGTTTTCAACCAAACTCCGAATACTCGCGATATGTACCAAGGCAGTCAGTACTCCGGGGCTAAGCTCGGAGCACAAAAGGGAAAAAGCCCAGATCGTCAGCTAAGGTCCCAAAATTTGTATTAAGTGGGAAAGGAAGTGAAGACTCTTAGACACTTAGGAGGTTGGCTTAGAAGCAGCAATCCTTTAAAGAGTGCGTAATAGCTCACTAATCTAGAGTCTTCGCGCCGACAATTTAACGGGGCTAAAATACAATACCGAAGCTACGGACTGTATCGCAAGATACAGTGGTAAGAGAGCGTTCCATATGCACTGAAGCAGAAGGGTGACCGACTGTGGAGCGTATGGAAGTGAGAATGTTGGAATGAGTAACCGCAATGAGGGTGAGAGCCCCTCACATCGAAAGTCCGAGGTTTCCTGGGCCATGGTGATCATCCCAGGGTTAGTCGGTCCTAAGGCCAGGCTGAAAAGCGTAGTCGATGGACATCAGGTTAATATTCCTGAACTATTTGTATATTCGAAGGAGAGACGCATCTCTGTACCTTTTGCCCCTTATTGGATTGGGGTTTGGTCTTCGAGGACGTCGTACAGGAAAATCCGTACGGCACTAGTCCAAGAAGAATGACGAAGTCTTACTACGGTAAGATGAAGAAAAGGGAGCGGGGTGCCAGGAAAATCTTCTAAGGTTCGTATACAAGTATCCGTACCGCAAACCGACACAGGTGGACAGGGCGAGTAGCCTAAGATGAACGGGAGAGAATTCGTTAAGGAACTCGGCAAAAAAGCTAGACGTAAGTTCGCAATATGTCTTGCCAACCGTTAGGTTGGCCGCAGCAAAAGTTTTCCAAGCAACTGTTTATCAAAAACACAGGTCTCTGCAAACCCGCAAGGGGAAGTATAGGGGCTGACACCTGACCAGTGCTGGAACGTTAACGGGAGCGGTGCAAGCCAATCCCCGAAGCGCCAGTGAACGTCGGCGATAACTATAATCGTCCTAAGGTTCTGGTTCTGTGAAGAACGGAATCAGAAGGACTGGGACGATTGTGGTGAGTGTGATAAAGAGGAAAGAACAAAATATTACAAACAAGGAAAAGTAATTGCTTCTATTGAATTGTTTCAATGGGTCCAAAATACTTAGCCATATGCTGGAAACTCTGGAGTATCTGATGATACTATGGTATAATTATTCCATAGAATAAAATATGCCAAGTAAAAAATCAATCAGTGTGTCTCACTCTTGTAGTAGTGGAACGCCAGACAATCAGCAGGAAAGACTAAAAACCATAGGCTGGATAACCGGTTATGTAGATGGAGAAGGTTGTTTCTCCGTGAGTTTTATTAAAAATGCTACCACAAAGAGTGGTTGGCAAATATTTCCAGAATTTGTGGTAACACAAGGAGGGAAAAGTAAGAATTCACTTGAAATAATCCAAAACTTCTTCGAATGTGGAAAGATATTTGTGAATCGACGATATGATAATCATCGAGAACATATATATCGTTACTGTGTTCGATCACAAGAAAATCTTCGAAAAATAATTATTCCATTTTTTGAAGAACATCAACTCCGAACAGCTAAAAAAGAAGACTTCAAACATTTTTCTTTTATTCTGCATCAGATGAAACTTAAAAAACATCTCACAGAAAAAGGAATGATGGTGATTGCAAAACGAGTTGAGAAAATGAATCACAAGAAATCTTCGAGGTTTTTAGAATCCTCAGAGACCAAACGCTAAGCTCGTGCAAACGAGAAAAGAGAGTCCGTGCTTATCGGCGACGATAAGATAACATAACAGAGCGAAATTCCTTGTCAGGTAAGTTCTGACGCGCATGAAAGGTGTAATGACTTGGAAACTGTCTCAACGAACATCCCGGTGAAATTGCAATGACGGTAAAGATGCCGTCGACCTACAGCTAGACGAAAAGACCCCATGGAGCTTTACTATAACTTGGTATTGACTTAAAGTTTTTGCTGCCGAGCATAGGTGGGAGACTATGAAGCACTCTTTCAGGAGAGTGTGGAGTCATCACTGGAATACCACTCTGCAAAGATTTTAATTCTAACCTACGGCCATTATCTGGTCGGGGGACAGTGCCTGGTGGGTAGTTTGACTGGGGCGGTCGCCTCCTAAAGTGCAACGGAGGCGTTTACAAAGGTTCTCTAGACCCGGATGGAAATCGGGTCGATAGCGCAAAAGCATAAGAGAGCTTTACTGAGAGACCGATCAGTCGATCAGTTACGAAAGTAGAATTTAGTGAACCGACCATTACTCGTAGGAGTGTGGAAGATCATCAGATAAAAGTTACCCTGGGGATAACAGGCTGATCTTGCCCAAGAGTCCATATCGACGGCAAGGTTTGGCACCTCGATGTCGGCTCATCACATCCTGGGGGTGGAGAAGCTCCCAAGGGTTTGGCTGTTCGCCAATTAAAGTGGTACGTGAGCTGGGTTCAAACCGTCGTGAGACAGGTTGGTTTCCTATCTGCTGTAGGCGTGTGTTGCTTGAGAGAACTCTTTCCTAGTACGAGAGGACCGGAAAGAACGAACCTCTGGTGTATCTGCTGTTCCGCCAGGAGCATCGCAGAGTAGCTACGTTCGGGTAGGATAACCGCTGAAAGCATCTAAGCGGGAAGCCAAGCTCAAGATAAGGCAACAGTACAAGTTTACTTGTACAAAATTTCCTAGAAGATTACTAGGTTGATAGGCTGCAGATGTAAGTCCTGAGAGGGATTCAGTCAAGCAGTACTAATAAATTTATTCAACTTTCTTTTTTTCTAACCTTGTTTTCTTTTCGCAAGAAAAGAATCGAAGTTACGGTTAGCAGTGAAGAGTGCTTGTTAAAAGGGGAATCTTATTCTATTATAGACAGACAAATTTGGAGGGGAATGTTTCCGGTGCTTCTAGCGTTGTGGACACACCTGATCCCATACCGAACACAAGTTTTCAAAGTAGAGTTCTCGGTGCTTCTAGCGTTGTGGACACACCTGATCCCATACCGAACTCAGCAGTTAAGCACTTCAGCACCGATGGTAGCCTTCAGTGGCAAGAGTAGGACAGTGCCGAGAACTCTATTTTGAAAAGCAGTTTCCGCCCAAGGCGGACCAGCCTCGGGCTGGAAGCAACTTCAGCACCGATGGTAGCCTTCAGTGGCAAGAGTAGGACAGTGCCGGGAACATTCCTCTCCAAATCAAACAAAGAAATAGGACAGACTAAGTAACTTTCGCCAGTAGGTGATTTTTATAGCGAACGGTAGCAGGGAACGCCTGCCCGCCCTCGGAGGGTTCCTCTTCAAATTCTTTTTACAAAATACAGCCTGAAAAAGGTTCCCTCCCAAGGCGGGCAGGGTTTTTTTGTGTTTATTTCAAATAATCAGAGAAATTTTTTGATCACAAATAATCCCTCTGGGAGCCGTTCAGAAAAATTCTTGCGACAAAAAATTTCAACCGAGACAAAAGATTGCTTTTACTCAGAAAATACAATAAATAAAGGCAGAGAATAGACAAAACGAAAGTATGCTATACTGTACATACAACCTCAGTACTTCTTTGCGCTATTTATAATTTCTTTCTTCTTTATGATATCCAGACAAACGAAGCAGTTTCTCATTTTTTTTACTTATTTTCTTCTTGCTGTTCTTTTTGGCATAATAATATATTATGGCTTTATCAAGGATCCAGAAACATGTTTTGATGGAAAGCAGAATCAAAATGAAACAGGATTGGACTGTGGTGGTGTCTGCGCTTTAGTATGCAAGGAAGTCGTTACTGGGGAACTTCTGCAGATGAAGGAAGAACACTTTATCCCGAGCGGAAAAGATACCTATGATATCGTTGCCAAAGTATTCAATCCAAACGGTGAGGCTGGTGCTGTCTCTTTTTCTTACACGGTTATTCTCAAAGATGCCTCTCAAACTGTTCTTGCATCTCGCACTGGTACGGGTTATATTCTGCCACTCGAGAATAAATATATTCTAGAATTCAACCTTCAATCAAGCACAATGCCAGCGAGCGTTTCGGTGCTCACTGACAATATAGAGTGGGCACACTTTTCTGGTTACCAAGAGAAACCAGCAGTGAATATTTATCAGAAACGCTATAACGAGGTTACATCGAGTGCGGTGTTCGGCGAAGCTGTTGGGCTCGTTTCGAATGAGAGTCAATACGATTTTCGTTCTGTCGTCATACAGGTTATCCTCCGTGACAGAAACAATATGCCTCTCGCAATCAATTCTACTGTGATGAATACTCTTCGCTCGAATGAGAACCGAGATTTCAGACTCGTTTGGCCAACAGCTTTTCCTGGTACTGTAGAGAATGTTGAGATGATTGTTGATGCTGACGTGTACCATTCTGAGAACTTTATCAAACAATACATAAGTGGGACTGTTGCCCCTGTTTCTGTAGGGAGGAGATAAAAGATTCTTCTGCTTGTAGTCTGTCTTCCTTTTACTAATTTTCTCTTTTGTGCTTCAGATATTTTTCAAACTCGATTTTGTACTTCTTTCAGCAGTCTTTCTCCTCTTGGGAGTGAGTCTACTTACTTTGTATAGTATCTCCAGCGTTTCTGGAGTGGACTATTTTTTGAAGCAATCTATTTTCATCGTTTTTGGGATTGCTGTGATGATGTTTATTACATTTCTTGATTATAGACATATTCGAAAATATAGTACGCTCCTTTACTTTTCCATGCTTTTTGTTTTACTTGCAGTGCTCTTCTTCGGTAGGACAGTCAATGGTACAGCAGGATGGGTCTCTTTTGGTCTCTTTCAAGTTCAGCCAGTAGAGTTTTCTAAAGTGGTACTCATTATTTTTCTTGCGAGTTTTATTTCAAAGAAGAAATCAGAGCTCGGGGAATGGGCAAGAGTCATTGTTTCGTTCGTTCTTTCGATTACCCTTATCTTTTTAGTATTGAAGCAACCCGATCTTGGGTCCAGTCTTGTACTCGGTGCTATATGGGTGAGTATGATTCTTTCGTCAGGACTACGAATGAAACATCTCATAGTACTCACTATACTTGGATTGACGCTTACTTTGGGGAGTTGGTTTGTTTTGGCTGATTACCAAAAAGACCGTATTAACACTTTTCTCCATCCAGAGCTCGATCCTCGTGGGAGTGGTTATAATGTCCTTCAAGCCATTGTGGCTGTCGGATCCGGAGGAATCACTGGCAAGGGCGTCGGTCATGGATCGCAATCCCAGCTCAATTTCCTTCCCGAAAAGCACACTGATTTCATCTTTGCAGTCATCTCTGAAGAGCTCGGACTTATTGGAGCGTTTTTTGTGGTGAGTGTCTACGGAATTATTCTCTATCGCATAAAACGTATTGGTGAAATGGCGAGTGATAATTTTGGATACCTTGTTTCTGTAGGGATATTTACAATGCTCTTTGTGCAGATCATCATCAATGTAGGAATGAATATTGGGCTGATGCCAGTCACAGGTATTCCCGCTCCGTTTCTCAGTTATGGTGGGAGTTCTCTTGTTGCCACTTTCTTCTCTGTAGGCCTCCTTCTCAATATCTATCAAAAGAAACACAGCGATTACGATCTCCATATTTCTCTCGAAAGAGGTTCCCTTGATTAGTGCTATCAGACAGTATTTTTTTGGCTTTTTATAAGCAAATAGTATCTCTTGGAGCCCTCTCTTTAGTTAAAATTAATTGACGGAATGTGACTTCCTTGCTAGAATAGAAAGGCTTGAAAAAGGCATTCTTGCCATTTTATCTCGTTTCAGTCAATGGTTCATCGGATTATTTTTTTGATTATACTATGAGGATTCTTCTTATTGTGCAGGCCATCGTAGCTCTTCTCCTTATCGTCTCTATTCTTCTTCAGAATCGTGGTTCTGGACTCGGGAGTACTTTTGGCGGTGACTTTGGAGGGTATTATACCAAGAGAGGGATGGAAAAGTTTCTTGTGTACGCTACTGTTATTCTAGCTATCATTTTCTTTGTGCTCGCAGTATTCAATGTGTGGGCACCTCTTAATTCTTAATATACGCGTATTCGTATCTTAGAATCCATTATTATCCTGAGAAAAATGAAGTGGTTTCGTCTTTTCCAGGTTTTGAAAGTAAGGGACAAAATTATTGTTTCCCTTTTTGTGGCTACCGGACTTGGGGCTCTTCTTTTTTGGTTGGGAGCGTTTTATATGGTTTCGACTGTTCCTGTTCCGAAAGCAGGCGGTGAATATATCGAAGGCATTGTCGCTCAGCCGAGATATATCAATCCGATTCTGTCTCAGACGAGCGAGGCTGATGCAGATCTTGTAGAACTCATCTATAGTGGACTGTTTGGGTATGATGGCGAAGGTCATCTCGTAAATCGTCTCGCCAGTGATTATACTGTTTCTGAGGATAATAAAACATATACTGTTCATTTGAAACAAGGGGTGAAATTTCATGATGGAGAGGCACTCACATCTGGCGATGTGGTATACACCATCCAATCAATCCAGAATCCAGCCTATAAGAGTCCACTTCGGGGGAACTGGCAATCCGTAGAGGTGAGTGCTCCTGATGAATATACCGTTTCATTTTCTCTGCAGAAACCGTATTTCGGATTCTTAGAGAATTTGACAGTAGGTATCCTGCCAAAGCATATCTGGCAAGATATTTCTCCTGAGAATGTTTTCCTCGCTGATTACAATTTGGCACCGATTGGGAGCGGTCCATACAGTTTTGTTGCTACCGAGAAAGACTCTAGTGGCAATATTCTTTCGTATGAACTCCATGCTTGGAAGGATTATTTTGAAGGATCACCGTATATTACAAAAGTCATTCTGCGATTTTATCCTGATGAATCAAGCCTGATTGATGCCTACAAGAGAAAAGAAGTGATTGGTATTGAATCTGTTACGCCACATAATCTTGAGAAATTGCAAGAGCAGAAGAGTACGCGTGTCTACAGTCTGCATATCCCACGTATTTTCGCGGTATTCTTCAATATTACCAAGAGTGTTCCTTTGGCACACGATGAAGTGAGACTCGCTCTTCAGTATGCGACAGATCGAAGAAAGCTCATCGATACAGTCCTCTTAGGAAAAGGAGAACCAGTATACTCAGGACTCGCTCCATTTATGACAGGTTACACAGATTTAAGTGAGCAATCTTCGTTTGACGTAGAGAAGGCAAATGCATTACTTGATGAACATGGCTGGACGCGAGGGGAGGACGGGATTCGATCGAAGCAAGGAACAGTTCTTGAAATAAACCTCACCGTGCCTGATTGGGCAGAACTTGCTTTGACGGCAGACCTTCTGAAAGAAGAATGGCAAGCGGTAGGTGTGCGCGTCAATGTAAACATCTTGCCACCTGCTGATTTACAGCAAAATGTGATTCGTCCTCGTGAATATGAAGCTCTCCTCTTTGGTGAAGCAGCGATGCTCGATTCGGATCCGTTTTCTTTCTGGCATTCAAGTCAGAAACGTGACCCAGGGCTGAATGTAGCACTGTTTGATAACAAAGAAATGGATGATATCCTTACCTCGCTTCGAGAAGAATTAAATTTAGATAAACAAAAAGAGCAGTATAAAACATTTCAAGAGATTTTACAGAAAAAGAATCCTGCCGTGTTCCTGTATACACAAGATTATCTCTATGTTATGAATAGCACGGTGAAAGGTATGAACGTGCAGAATATCGATATAGCCCACTCACGTCTGAGTACTCTGAAAGATTGGTATATTAATACAAAACGTGTAAAGAAGTAGATTTTGGTGTATGATTCACAAAGGAGGCTCAAATACATAGATTATTTGGGAGTATTACATAAAAAAGAATAAATAGTAAAGAAATACATATATGCTTCATTCACTTGATACGTTCAATTTTCGTCAGATGATTGTTGATAGCCCTGATCAGTTTGCTACTGGGTTTGAGATTGCGAAAGATGCAAGAGTGGATGGGGATTTCAAATCGATTATGATTTCTGGGATGGGTGGATCGGCACTTCCAGGGAATCTTTTTCGTGTCTACCTGAGCGATCTCGCCAAGCGTGGAAAATCAACTGGCAAGCGATTGGGGATTTTTCAGAATCGATTCTATGGACTTCCTCATGAAGCTTATGATCAGTGCCTCAACTTTATCTGTTCATATTCCGGTAACACTGAAGAGACAATTGCCTCCTTTGAAGAAGCTCTGAAGCATAATCTTCCCTGTATTGGGTTTTCGAGTGGCGGAAAAATTGAGGAGATGTGCAAGGAGCATAGTGTGCCGTTCGTGAAAATGCCGATTCCATCAGAAGGGTTTCAGCCTCGCGTCGGAACGGGATATTTCTTCGGTGCTATGTATAGAGTACTCATCAATCAGGGACTCGTGCCAGATACCAGGGAAGAGATACTCACCGGGGCGGAAAAATTACAGGGGCAAATATCAGAGTTCGAAGCGCAAGGGAAGGCGCTTTCAGAGAAACTTTTCGGCAAGACTCCAGTCATCTTCGGGACGACTCGATTCAAGAGCGTTGCGATGATTTGGAAGATCAAGATAAACGAGACTTCCAAGACACCTGCTTTTTATAATTTTTTTCCGGAGCTCAATCACAATGAAATGGTGGGCTATACGAATCCCCAGGCGAAGTTTATCGTCGTGATGCTCCGTGATACCAGTGATGATTTTAAGATGATGCTCCGTCGTTTCGAAATCACCGCGAAACTGCTTCAGGAGAAAGGCGTAGAAGTGGAGACTATCGATATGCCTGGAGAGAACGTGTTTGAGAAGATGTTTGGCTCCATTCTCGTTGCTGATTTTGCATCCTATTATCTTGCACTCAAATACGGCATCAATCCGACGCCCGTCGATATGGTAGAGTCTTTGAAGAAGCTTTTGGTTGCATAAATAAAAAATGAAATGCTATGTATAGTGTTATTCTGTGTGGCGGATCTGGAACGCGTCTCTGGCCGATGAGTCGAAAAAATCTCCCAAAACAATTTTTGAAACTGTACGGTGATAAATCACTCCTGCAGGGAACATTTGATCGTATTCACAAACTTCTTCCAGTAGAGCATATTTTCTTCGTCACCAACAAAGACAGTGCCTCCTATGTACTGAGTCAGATCAGGAAGCGGGATCGGAAGTTTTCAGAGAAGAATATTATCATCGAACCATCAGCTCGCAACACCGCTCCAGCTATATCGCTGGCGATGAAGTATCTGACAGAGAAAGTGAAGATTGATGTTTCTGAGAATGTATTATTCCTTCCATCTGATCACTATATCGGCAACGAATCAGCGTACCAAGAAGTAATGCAGACAATAGCTCAGATGCAAGAGAATATTATTGGTACGATTGGCATTGTACCCACCAAGCCGGAAACAGGTTATGGCTATATTCGTCGAGGGAAGAAGGCAATGCATCATATCTTCCCCGTTCTCGAATTCAAAGAGAAACCGGATCTGAAAACTGCCAAGAAGTATCTGTCATCAGGCAAGTATCTGTGGAACTCCGGGATGTATTTCTTTAATGCAAGAACGTTTTTGGAAGAAATCGCTCTTTGTGCTCCAGAGATAGCGAGTTTCTTCGAAGCTCCCTATGCGAAGGTTCTTCAGAAATACAAGACTATTCCTTCGGTCTCTATTGATTATGCACTTTCAGAAAAATCAAAAAGGGTGGGTATGATAGCAGGGGATTTTGGTTGGAGTGATATTGGATCGTTTGATAGTCTGTCTGATATTCTGGGACCAAATTCGAAAATGAGACATATAGGCATCGATTCAAAGAACGTTTTCACCTATAGTACTGAGAATCGCCTTATCACCACCATCGGCGTAGAGGATTTGATTATTGTTGAAACCAAAGGTAGTATCCTTGTGTGCAAGAGGGGGCGAGCCGAAGATGTGAAGAAGATTGTAGAAAAGCTCAAAGAAAGTGGGTCAGAAGAGCTATAAAAGAGCCCTGATTGACAAGAGAAGAAAGTTATGCTACAATAGATAACTGAGCAATCCGAGTTTGACACTTGGGTTCTATATCTCTTTTTCGCTTATGTAAGGTATTTATATCGATAAGAAAGGCATTTTTTGTCTTTTTGAAAAAAGAAAAAGGCCGAGATGGCGGAATTGGTAGACGCACTAGCTTCAGGTGCTAGCGCTCGCAAGAGCATGAGGGTTCGAGTCCCTCTTTCGGCACAACGTAAACATAATCCTTCCCTTCGATTTTTTCGATAAGAGAGGGTTCATCTTTCGTAATAATTCATTTTTCTTGATGGCTAAAAAATACCACAAGAAAAAATAATCAATATCCCAGATATTCTTCACTTGGTATCTTCCTTGAAGACCAGAGCACGAAGAATGTCTGAGAAAAAGTAAACAGTATGCAGACGAATAATTCGTTTCAAAATAAAAGCAATGCGAGCGGTTTGGGCAAACCGTCGGCTCCAGGTGCCTTCGAAGGTATCGTTGCTCATGCTCAAGCCCCTAAGGGTGGACACAAAGAGTATGTTCCAAGACAACAAGCATCAGGGAGATCAGGAGTGTCACCTATGAAGACCGTTGGTACCACAAGCGTTAAGTTTGTATCCTCAGGAACTCCGAGTAAATCAAAACAAGTGGGACAACCAAGGAGAACTGCCGGAAAGAAAGGTGGTCAGAAAAATAATCGTCGTTTTCCGATGCCGATGAAGAGTCGTCTCGAATCAACACACAATGGCATCAGTGTTCCTGCTCTTGGTGAGAAGCGTCTCCGTATCATTCCTCTTGGTGGACAGGAAGAAGTGGGTCGCAATATGACTGTCTTTGAATATGGCAATGATATTGTGATTATCGATATGGGACTTCAGTTTCCAGAAGAAGATATGCCAGGTATCGATTATATCATTCCTAATGTCAATTATCTCAAGGGAAAAGAAAAAAATATTCGTGGTGTAATCTTCACGCATGGTCATCTCGATCACATCGGTGCTGCACCAATCCTTCTGAAACAACTCGGTTATCCGCCAGTCATCTCTCGTGATTTGACACTAGCTCTCATCAAGCACAAAGTTGAGGACCAAGAAAAAGGAGCAGGAAGTCGTCTCAAAACGGTGCGTATCAACAATATTACTGATCGTATCCGCGTTGGTGCTTTCGAGGCCCGTTTCTTCGAAGTGGAACACTCTATTATGGATGCCATTGGTATTGTGCTCCTTTCCCCAGTCGGAACAGTTATCCATATGGGAGACTGGACGATTGCTAATGATCCAATAGAAGAAAAAGAAATTTCTTACAAGCATTTGGCAAACTTACCAAGACCAACAATCCTGATGCTCGAAAGTTTGGGAGCACTGAAGAAAGGTCTTCCACCATCAGAACAGGAAGTGCATCAGAACCTGAAGAACCTGATCAGAAGTGTACCGGGACGACTGATTATTGGAACATTTGCTTCACAGATTCGTCGTATCAGCTATCTCATTGAATACGCCGAACAGCTCGGAAAGAAAGTGGCGCTCGAAGGGTATAGTATGAAAATGAATATCGAAGTAGCCAAGGAACTCGGCTATATCAAAGTGAAGAAAGAGACACTCATTACCGTGAATGATATTCACAAATACAAAGATGATCAGGTAGTTATTATTTGTACCGGCGCCCAAGGAGAACTCAATGCGGCTCTTTCCCGTATCGTGACGGACAATCATCGTTTCATCAAACTGCAGAAGAATGATACCATTGTTTTCTCTTCTTCGGTTATCCCTGGTAATGAACGGACTATCCAACGTTTGAAAGACAATCTGTACCGAAAGTGCGACAATATTATCCATAGTGATATTATGGAAATCCACATTGGTGGACACTCGACCGCTCAAGGTATGGAAGAAATGCTCCGTCAGGTACAGCCAACCTTTTTCCTGCCGGTGTATGCCAATCATTATTTCCTCAAAGAAGCAGCGAAAATTGCTTTCCGTATGGGTTTCCCAGAGAAGAATGTGACGGTACTCGATAATGGCAGTGTTTTCGAACTTGATGACAAAGGAGTGACTTCTGTACTCAAGGAAAAAGCTGACACGAGTTATGTGTTCATTGATGGACTCGGTATCGGTGATATCGGACACGTCGTCCTGCGTGATCGTCAGGTGCTCGCCCAAGACGGTATGATTGTTATTACGGCGATCATTGATTCCAAAATGAAAGGTATTGTAGGTAATATTCAAATCACTTCACGAGGTTTTATTCACGTGAAAGAAAATTTTGATCTCGTCAATGAAACCAAACGCAAGGTGGAAAAAGTGGTGAAAGACAATACATCGAAAGATTCTTCTATCGATTTTGACCTTGTACGCAATCAGATTCGTGAAGTAGTGGGGCAATTCCTCTTCACCAAGACTGAACGTCGACCGATGGTGCTCCCAGTAGTCATCGAAGTCTAATGATAACGAGCAGAGCGAAAGAAGTCCTCTTAAGAGGGCTTCTTTTTTGTTCCTTTTGAAAAATGTTTTTTCTGTGGTACAATAGAAAAGCACTCTCTCTTATGTTCAAAAAAATACTTTTTATTCTCGGTATCATTCTTCTCATACTTCTTGGGTGGTTTTTTTATCGTTACCAGTACGGTACGAAAACAAGCACTCCAGATCTTATTGTAGCGGAATCGAAACCAAAAGAGATAACCACCAAGAAAGTGGAAACCAAGCAGGCTCCAAAAGAAGAGTCGGCATCATTTTTTGGTACGGCCAATTTCGAGAGTGAAAGTTTTCGTATCGGAGATATTGCCATCGGAGGGGAGTCACAGTTTCTTCTCAGCGAAGACACTCCTGATCCACTAACTATCACAGGTATTCGTGGTGAGACGTTTACAGAGAAGAATAAGCCAGAAGTGAAACTCATTATCACCTGGAAGACCAACAAGCTGGCTCAGTCAGATATTTCATATGCCAAAGGTACTGCACAAACGAAGAAGGTAGTAAATGAACCAGATTACACAACCAATCATAGTTTGATCCTCCCGGGTCTTGAGCAATCCGCAACGTATATTTATACCATAGTATCACGGGACAGATTTGGTAACGAAGTCACGAGTGATCAGCACGCTATCTATACTGGAGCCAAGACGGTTTCACTCTTTGATCTCATTTCTGGAGCTGTTGGGGACGTCTTCGGTTGGGCAGTGAAGAAATAGACACAAAGCGAGCACTGCGTTATGATAATTCGGTAACTCAAGAAAGATTTTTATGAAACAACGAATTTTTTCAGGCATACAACCATCAGGAAACTTGCACCTCGGAAATTATCTCGGTGCTATCTCGCAGTGGCTCACCTTGCAAGATGAATATGAAGCGTTTTTCTGTGTGGTTGACTTACATGCTATTACGGTACCGCAAGACCCAGCAGAACTTCGAAGGAAAACTCTCGAGATTGCCAAAATCTACCTCGCTTCTGGTATCGATCCGATGAAGTCGACACTGTTCGTGCAATCACACGTGCAGGCACACACGGAGCTTGGCTGGATACTCAATACGATTGCTCGCTTTAGTGATTTGGAGAAAATGACCCAATTCAAAGACAAATCAGCAAAGAGCGAGAAAGAAACAGTAGGTATTGGTCTTTTCGACTATCCCGTACTGATGGCAGGGGATATTCTCCTTTATGATACGAATGTCGTACCAGTAGGCAAAGATCAGATGCAACACGTCGAACTCACTCGTACGCTCGGGAGACGCTTCAATGAACGTTTCGGCGAAACGTTTGTGATTCCCGAAGGCCGAGTATCGAAAGAAGGCCAAGTGATTATGGCGCTCGATGATCCAACAAAGAAAATGTCAAAATCTGCAGAGAGTGAATATAATTATATCGCTCTTTCTGATGATGCCGAAACAGTGCGGAAGAAAATACGCAAAGCAGTGACAGATAGTGGTTCAGAAATTGTGTATGCTGATAATAAGCCAGCATTGAAAAACCTCATCAATATCTACTCACTTCTCTCTCACAAAACGACTGCAGATATCGAGGCAATGTATGTTGGGAGTGGGTATGGTGATTTCAAAACTGATTTAGCGGAAGTAATCGTGAGTTTCCTTACTCCATTCCAAGAACGTTTAAAGAATATTTCTGATGAGGAAGTACTCGCTGTCTTGAAAGCAGGAGCAGAAAAAGCAAAAGGAATTGCAGAAGTAAAAATGAAACAAGTAAGAGAAAGAGTAGGACTCCTTGCGTAAAAAAAAAGATATGGTATTATTTGTATATAGAGTGATAGATTTTTTTTCAAAGATATAATATAATAAAATAAAATATAAATACTATGTATAAATTTCTCTGTAGCGGGTTTTTTGCTCTAGCTGTTGTAATACTTTTTTCTTTCCCAGTGTCTCGGTCTTTTGCACAAGATACGAATGAAACAAGAACGGATGGTGATGTAATAGCAACAGTCAATATATATGACACAAAAATAATTTCTCAGACTGAAAATCAGATAAAGCTTTCGTTTGAGATTTTTAATCGATAGAATGTACAACCAGATATACACTATGGTGTTTTTTTATTTAATCAAGATTCGGGCACGAAATACCTTGTAGACAGAAAAAACTATGATGAGGTGCTGACGCTTGGACCAGGAGAATCACAGATCAAAGAAATCATCTATGTAGCACCAGCCTTTCTGAAAGGGAATTTTGTATTGAAGGTTAATGCCTTTACGAGCGATAGTCTACCACTTGCATTTGGTGATGCGGGTATGATTACTCTTGATGGTTCAGGACAATATGTTGAGATTTTAACAGAGAGCTGTTTTATTCTTGTCGAAAATGAGGATCCAAAAGTGAAATACGCTCTATCTCAGGGTGTAGACGTTGAACAATCTGAGAATCTCATTGGTCAATGTACAGTGAAAAACAATTATCAGAGTCAGATTACTGTTACGGCTCTGTTTAATAATTATTACCGAACGGCGTCTGGTGAGAAGGTGGATAGCGAAAAGTATTCCCCTCAAACAATCACATTGAACCCCAGAGAGACGAAAGATGTTTCTTTGCTTATTCCAAAAGCTCTGAAACCTCAAGCATATGATGCAGAACTTCGTTTGATATTAGGTGAACAATCTGTCTCGAATACTATAGATTTTCATTATGTATTGCGTGGTGAAAGTGCTACGATTCATAATTTGAGAACAGATAAGAGTTACTATACTGTAGGTGAAGATGCAATTGTTTCTTTCAACTGGGTTGGCTCGGCAGATCTTCACTCTCAGGCTCGTACAAAAAGTATTTCAAGGAGTAAGAATCCTACTATTCGTCTCACCTTACAGGATGGAAACAATATTGCCTGTGCCAAACCGATAGATGCCAAGTCCCCAGAAAACGAAGCAGATCGATTGAGACAAGCGGTATATCATCTCAGTGTTACCAGTGACTGCATAGATCCGCAAGTGGTCTTTCAAATAGTCGGTGACCAGGGTACTATTCTCGCCGAGAAAGAGGTCTCTATCAAGAGTACGGATATTCCAGCGACAATATCTCCTGTTGTGGCAGAGAAAGAGCGATCAAGGAATATCGTAGGGTGGGTAGCGACAGGAATTGTCTTTATTATTGCCTGCGTGCTTATTATTACTATACTGAGAAAACGACGAGGACGAACAATATTTTCTTTTCTTCTTGTCCTGTGTGGGATGTCTATATCAATCCGAGAAGCTTCAGCAGACACGCTTACCACAGTAGTATGTTTTAATGAGGCGATTGGTGGGAGTCTTCAGTGTATTACCGTACATGCTGTAGTACAGATTGACAAACGAACCTATTTCACCAATGAGCCTCTCAAAATGACTGGAACCCTTCAGGATGCTTATTGTTCAAATGGAGTTGTGTTTAATGGGTTTATTAAGAGTAAAAATGTTCCTCGAGAACGGAATTATGTATTCATTGGGCAGAATATGGCATGGGGGACATCTGCATCGAGAATGTCGACCGCACCTGGAACAGCAGGAGTTTATAAAGTGAAATTTAAAGCAAAATACTACGCAGATAATGACACTTCTGATACTGATTCAACATCAATCAACTATACTGTCAAATTACCCTTCTTCTGCACCACAGGAACGCGTCCTAGTCATACGACTATGTATCCCGGTGACACTGAGAACCTCACTGCCAACACAAATTACTCATATTCTCTTCCTGATTCAAGCACTAAATGCGAGTTCTTTTGTGAGAATAATAACTATGCATGGAATAAAAGTTTGAAAGAATGTAAACTCAAGCCAACAGTAGATTTGAAGATAAACATATCAGATGGTCCTTTGTACATAACCCAGGGAGATGTGTTGGATATTACATGGAATGCAACTAATGCAACATCATGTTCAGCGGTTTCGGGTACTGGGTTCACCAATCCCTTGACATCATCATCGAATGGGAATCAAATAATAACTGTCAATGGAGCTTCTTCAGATCCTTATAAGATTTCTTGTACAGGCCCTGGAGGAACAGCTTCTGATTCTGTGGATGTAACGTTTGTTTGTCCACCTCTCACTTATACGGACTGGTCTCCTTGTTCAAAGTCTTGCGGTGGTGGAACAAGTACGAGAACAGACACGAATTGTTTTGGTGCTACCCAATCACAGGCTTGTAATACGCAACCCTGTAGCACGCTGAATTGGCAAGAAACAACCCCGTAAATAATCCTGTATTGCATTGTGAAGCAAGTCAGAGAAAGAAAGACCCGCTACCAGTTCCTGGTGCGGGTTTTTTCTTCTATATAATCTATAAGACCCAAAGATTTTAGGTGATTTGCATGGCTATGCCCTGATAAGAGCGAGGAGCTCTGATTGTTTTTCCTCCATCATTTCTGGTGTTTTTGCTTCAACATTGAGACGGAGAAGAGGTTCGGTATTGGATGGACGGACATTGAACCACCAATCAGCATAATCAACTTTGAGTCCATCGAGTTCGCTTATCGTTCCATCGCTATATGTTTCTTTGAGTTTTGCGAGAACAGCCTCTTTGTCTGCTACCTCACTATTGATTTCCGCAGAATGTGAATAGCGTCTGAGATCTGAAACGAGTTCTGATATTTTCTTTCCTGTTTCTGCCATCAGATTGAGAAGGAGGAATGCAACAAGTGTGCTGGCTTCCGCGAAAGAATTTTCTTCGAAATAATAATGTCCAGAGAGTTCACCGGCGAAGATGGCACCATCGGTACGCATCTGTCTTTTGATGAAGGCGTGACCGACGCGACACTCGTTGGCGGTGCCACCATTTTCTTCGATGACTTCGCGTACAGCGCGTGAAGAACGGAGATCATAGAGAATAGTCGCCCCCGGTTTTTTCTTGAGAATGATTTTGGCGACGAGTCCGGTGATGAGGTCCATCGGAATAACAGTGCCTGTTTCGTCAGTGAATCCGACACGGTCGGCATCACCATCATAAGCGATACCGAGATCGGCGTTCACTTCTTTTACTTTAGAGCAGAGTTCATCAAGCGTCTCTGTTTTGAGAGGATTGGCCTCATGACACTGGAATGGGTGGTCGAGGTCGTTATAAAGATTGACGATGTTGAGGTTTTCGGGGAATTTTTCATACATTGGAAGTTCGAAAACGCCCATAGAATTGGCAGTGTCAATGGCGATGGTGAATTTCTTTTCTCCAAATTCTGCGAAAGAAGAAAATTCTGCATAATACTCTGGGCGAATATCGTAGGTGGTCATCGTACCTGATACATCAGATTTCTTCCATTCGCCCCGAAGAGCGATGTCGCGGATTTCACGAAGGCCGGAATCTTCTCCAACGGGAATCGCACCACGAAGAGCGATTTTGAGTCCATTGTATTCTATGGGATTGTGTGAAGCTGTGAGGGAGATAACTGCATCGACGTCGAGATGACCCGCTGAGAAGTAGACCATCGGAGTACTGATAACCCCGAGATTGATGACATCACATCCGCTTTCCATCACGCCACGAGCGAAGCTTTCAAAAAGAGTAGGACTCGATGGGCGAATATCACGACCGATACCTATTTTTTTTGGTTTCAGGTAGGTGACGACGGCACAGCCGATTGCATACACATCCTCTTCGTTGATATCACTTGGATACACACCGCGAATATCGTAGGCCTTGAAAATAGCTTGATTCATACCATTAAATGTAAGAATTAACAGCGTTGTTTACAAAAATTGATTGAGCGGTTACGCTCAAGAGTAACAATTTTTGGAAACAATATGGTAATCCACAAGAAAACGCGATTAACACCAGATCAGAGGAAGGAGCTTGCCAATGAGTATTT
>Ga0210052_1000754_pt1 | contig 22363 bp, 24 predicted proteins | sample CryGeymeta201508_FD_183976 | JGI IMG/M metagenome (GOLD analysis project Ga0210052, IMG submission 183976) | Groundwater microbial communities from Crystal Geyser aquifers in Utah, USA - Crystal Geyser metaG 2015-08 (SPAdes) (version 2) | ecosystem: Environmental > Aquatic > Deep subsurface >...
AGCGTCGCCTTGAGCTTTTCCATCAGCAGGCCACCCGCACTTCACCGCTCATCAGCTTGGGCAGCAGGGTGTCGCGCAGCTTTTCCAGCGTCTTGCGCTGCCGGGCAATCGCGATTTGCTTGTCCAGAAATGGCTGCATCTGCTTCGACATGGTTTCAAGAACCGGTGGCGGTGGCACCAGCACCATCGCCGCATCTAGGTCACCGCGCTTGATGTGCCCCATGGTGGTGGCATGGCTGGCAGCGACAGCGATGAACTCGGCAAGATGGTGCTTGCACCACCTCAGATAGAACCACTTGGGGAACTTGTCCGAGGTGACCTTGAACAGGTGCTGGTTCAGCACACACTTTTCACCATCCCAGACCTTGACCATCAAGGACGCGGACCAAGCAAAGATCACATCACCGGCTTCGACGATGTAACCGGGTTTGACGTCGCTGGTTGCCCAGTCCGATGCTTCGGTGATGCCGCTGGTCAGATCTCTTATTTTGAGAACCGGCAGCTTTTCCAGATCATTGGCTGGAGGATATTTCTGACAGGCCAAACCATTGAGGAAATTGGCGATGCTGCTCAGCGGCCGTTCGTCCCAGCCCTCCTGAGCATCTTCCACAAACCACTGGCGAAACAAAGTCTCGGCCATGGCTTCGAGGGTTTTGTTTTGACGCTGCAGCAGGTCGATTTTGTCGTCCAAGCCGCTGAATACGGCAGCGATGGATTTTTGTTCAGGGAGCGGTGGTTCGGGGACTTTGATTTGTGAAATCGCCTCAGTTGGCAACTTCCCGGTTCCGTGACTTGCTTCCTCAACTAAACCCAGAATATCGTAGGTCTGCGACCTGAGAAAATAGGCAAGGAAAAACGGGTCAAATGAAGATGTGGGAATTAGCGCCTTGCAATCTTGCCCGAACGTGACCGCTCGGCGGGTGATGCCGATACGGAACTCTGTTTGCAGGCTCATCCCACGGACGACAAAGATGATCGTATTTTTAGGAACTAGACGAGTGCCGTTATCAAGGCCTATTGGCGTGACCCTTCTCTCGGAATCGCGTATGTAGAAGTCATGCATGCTACTTGCAGAAATCCAAGGAATTTCTCCATTCCAATACTCTGGTGATGTCGTGCTAGGCGTTCCTCCCGAATACCACTTTGAAGTCTCTGCCAAAACCACGTAGTCCCAGGCACTCATATCTTCACTCGCGCCAAATTCTCTGCAATGGCCTGATTCAACTGGGCCTCCTCTAAAAGCTGTGCCTTCAACTCAGCTTTCAACGAAGCAAAGCGTTCAAAAAAATTGAAATCTTCTTCTTCATCCGGCAGGCCCACATAACGCCCCGGCGTCAGTACGTAGTCCAGTTCCGCCACTCGCGCCAGTAGCACCGAGGCGCAAAAGCCTTTTTCGTCCGCGTACTCGCCCACGCCGGTGCGCCAAGCGTGGTAAACCCCGGCAACCTTCTGGATGTCCTCTTGGCTCAGTTCACGCGTGCGGCGGTTGATCAGGTGGCCCAGGTTGCGGGCGTCAATGAACAGGATTTCGCCCTTGCGAGGGTGGCCGTTGCTGCGGGCGCGGTTCATGAACCACAGGCCCGCCGGAATCTGCGTGTTCAGGAACAGTTTGGCGGGCAGGTTGACGATGCAGTCGATCAGGTTGCCATCCGCCACCAGCGCCTTGCGGATATCGCCCTCGCCGCTGCTTTTGCTGGTAAGTGCCCCTTTGGCCAGCACCACGCCCGCGCGGCCATGGGGGGCCAGATGGTGAATGAAATGTTGCAGCCAGGCAAAGTTCGCGTTGCCACTGGGCGGCACGCCGTATTGCCAACGGCCATCGGCGCGCAGCAGCTCGCCACTCCAGTCGCTCACATTGAAGGGCGGGTTGGCGATGATGAAGTCGGCCTTCACGTCTTTGTGCGCATCGTTGAGGAATGAACCTTCGTTGTTCCACTTCACCTGGCTGGCATCAATACCGCGAATGGCCAAATTCATCTTGGCCAGACGCCAGGTGGTCTGGTTGCTTTCTTGCCCGTAGATGGAAATGTCGTTGACGCGGCCCTGGTGCGAGGTAACGAACTTTTCGGACTGCACAAACATGCCACCCGAGCCGCAGCACGGGTCAAACACCCGGCCTTTGTAGGGCTCCAGCATGACCACCAGCAGCTCGACGATGGAGCGTGGGGTGTAAAACTGCCCGCCCTGCTTGCCTTCGGCCAGCGCGAATTCGCCCAGAAAATATTCAAAAACGTGGCCCAGCACATCGGCACTGCGAGCCTTGGCATCACCCAGGGCGATGTTGCCCACCAGGTCAATCAAGCCACCCAGGCTGGCGGGGTCGAGGTTTTGCCGGGCAAAGACCTTGGGCAACACACCTTTGAGGGAGGGGTTTTCTTTCTCGATGGCATCCATGGCGGCATCCACATGGCTGCCTACATCGGGCAGTTTGGCCTTGCCTAAAAGAAATGACCAGCGCGCTTGTAATGGGACAAAAAAGACGTTTTCGGCTTTGTATTCGTCTTTGTCTTCCGGGTCGGCCCCGGCGTAATCACCCGCGCCGCCTTGCAGCTTGGTGAACAGTTCCTCGAACGAGTCTGAGATGTATTTCAGAAAGATGAGGCCCAACACCACATGCTTGTATTCGGCGGCATCGATGTTCTTGCGTAGTTTGTCGGCAGCTTTCCAGAGCTGTTTTTCCAGGGGTTCTTCTTTGTCGGGTTTTGCGGTGAGTGCACGGGCCATGGGAGTCGGTCTTTCAAATAGCTAGCGGGGTACTGTACGACACGACACTCAGGTCAGCCTCACCCCAAACCCCCCATCCCCGCCCACCCCAATCACCAAGCTCTGCGTAGCCCGCGTCGTCGCCGCATAAAACACCCGCGCGGCCTCTTGGTCGTCTTCGCCCTTTGCAGGCATGTGCCCCACGCTGGGCAGGGCCACCACGGGGAACTCCAAGCCTTTGCTGACCTTCATGTCATCACTCATCATCCAAGTCCTCCAACAACACCCCGCGCCGTGCCAGCCGCTCGCGCGCTTCCAGCAAAGCTGCATGCAGCTTTTGCTCCAGCTCTGCTTTGGGTGGCAGTTCGGTCCAGTACTCGGCCACGGTGATGCCGTCTTTGTGCATTTGCAGCAGCTCCACCTGTTCGCGGCTGGATTCGGCGCACAGGATGAGGCCGATGGGGGCCTCTTCGCCCGGCTGGCGCTCAAATTTGTCCAGCCATTTCAGGTACAGCTCCATCTGGCCTTTGTGCGCGGCTTTGAAGCGGCCCAGCTTGAGTTCGATGGCCACCAGGCGACGCAGGCGGCGGTGGTAGAAGAGCAAGTCCAGATAAAAGTCGTCGCCGTCAATGACCATGCGCTTTTGGCGCTCTACAAACGCAAAGCCCCGGCCCAGTTCCAGGATGAAGGCTTCCAGCTGGCGCAGGATGGCGGCTTCGAGATCGGCTTCGTCGTGGCCTTGGCGCAGGCCCAAGAAGTCTAAGAAGTACGGGTCTTTGAAGACTTGGGCGGGGGCGATGTTGGCCGCTTCGACAAGCTCAGCCTGAACGGTTGTGTGGGCTTGCAAGTCTGCAAGCTCGGTGCGCTCGAAAGCCTTGCGGTCGATTTGGTGGTGGAGTTCGCGCACGCTCCAAGTGTTGGTGGCGGCTTGGCTTGCGTAAAACTGGCGGGCTGGTAGGGTTTTCAGCGCCACGATGGCGACCATGTGGCTCCAGCTCAATTGTGTCGACAGTGTTGACACAATTGCCGCATCAGGAAAGCTCTCGGCAAATTTCGTCATGCGGCGCAGGTTGCGCGACTCAAATCCTCGGCCAAATTCTTGCGTCAGTTGTTGGCCCAGTTGGTCCAGTAGTTGAGCTCCATAGCTGGCGCGGCCTTCGCCCAGCACCTCGGTGCGCAGCCTTTGGCCCACATTCCAATACAGCCGTGTCAGCTCCGCATTCACAGCACCGGCCAGCCGCTGGCGGCTGCTGGCAATCAGCGCGCGCAGTTCGGCGTGCAGGCTATCGGCAGGTGCAGGCACTAGCTTGTGTGTTGTCTCGCTCATGTTGTTTTCCTGGTCATGTTGCCAGCCTACTCCCAAACCCACCCTCTCCCCCCACCCCAATCAGCAGCTTGTGCGTCGCCCTTGTGGCCGCCACATAAAACACCCGCGCCGCTTCCTTCTCATCCTCACCGGGCGCGGGCATGTGCCCCACGCCGGGCAGGGCCACCACGGGGAACTCCAGACCTTTGCTGACTTTCATGGTCATGACTTGGATGGTGTCGGCGCTGGGGTCGTATTCGCCGGTGCGTTTGCGCACATTGAATGGCAGTTGGCGTTGGTGCAGGGCATCGGCGCACAGGTCTATGGTTTTCCAGTCGGCGCACAGCACCGCCATGTCGCCCCAGGCGTGGCCTTCTTTGTGCGCGTTGGCAAATTGGTCGGCAATCGCATAGGCCTCGTCGCGCAGCGTGGGCAGCTTGATGATCACGGGTGCTTGGCCGTCACGCCCGCAACTGATGGGGTGCAAGCGGGGAATCTTGTCATCGTCATCACTGACTTCATCGGCAGTCAATAAATCGGCAGCAACCAGACTGGCTACCTGCAGGATTTGTCGCGTGTTGCGGTAGTTGATTTTGAGGATGGTTGAATAGCCTTTGCCAACGGCCTTGATTCCGACGCTTTTGAGCGTGAACTTGAGTCGGCTGCGTTTGTATATGGCTTGTGCATCGTCATACAGCACCAGCAAGCTGTTGGTGGCAGGGTCCACCATCTGCACCACCAGCTTGAGCCACTCGGGCGCAAAGTCGTGGCCTTCGTCGATCAGTACCGCCTGGTATTGGCCGCTGGGGATTTGCTTGCGCTCCACGCCACGGATGACCGCCTCCACAAGATCATCAAAAAAGTGAGCACTTTGCGCAGGTAGCGTCTGGCCAAACGCCCTGATTTGTTCATGACACCATTTGTGAAAATGCCGCACATGCACCCGGTCACTCAAACCCTTGGCAGCCATCACGCTGTGCAGCTTCACGCCCAGAGGTTCGTTAAAGCACAGGATGAGAATAGGTTTGCACCCCGGGCCACCCGCACGGGCCAGGTACTCGGCGCGGTAGCCCAGAATCATGGTCTTGCCCGAGCCCGCCACGCCGTGGATCACGCGGTGGCCGTCACCCAGACTGCGCGCCAGCTGCTCTTGCTGCAAGTCCATCACACGCATGATGCTGGGCAGCTCGGTATCTGCATCGTTGTCGTCAAATAGCTTGCCCTGGGTTTGCACACGCACCTGCGGGAACATGATCCAGCGCACGCGGTCGAGCATGGGCAGGCTCATCACGCCTCGCATCATGAAAGGGAACATGTCCCACAGGCGGCTTTGCAGGTCTTCGGCATCGACCGATTCCAGCATTTCGTCTTTGCACAGCACGCGGTGGGGTTCGATGGCATGGTGCAGCTCGGCGGCCTTGAACTGCGCTCGTGTGATGTTTGTCAAGACCACGCCGTAGCTCCACGGAAAGGCCAAGTTGCCTGCGTGCGCGCCCTCGGTTTGCGTCAACTGCGGGTCGCGTTTCAGGGCATCGACCACCTGGTGCGCGTACTGGCGCGCTTGCTCCAGCGGGTTTTCCACCATCTTGGGTGTGCCGTCGGGGATGATCGTCCAGGTCTGTTTGTCGGCGCTCTGGATAGTGGACAGCTTCCAGTCCTTCACCTCCAAAATCAGCAGGCCACGTCGTGGGTGTATCACCACAAAGTCAGGGTGAGAATTGGTCGGACCCACGGGCACGTCGTACCACAGCAGGTAGTCGTCGTCGAGCTTGCTTTCCAGCCGTTCGGCCAAGCGGCGCTCGCCTGGGGTCATGCGTGATGTGCATGCCCCCAACGCTGGTATAAGAGTTGCCATGATTTTGATCCCGTCCCTGAGATGTACCCGACCGATGATAGGCCTGCGCTTGTGCGCCCCCACGTCAGGCCAAGCAGACTACCTTTTGCCGGTAAAAAACAGCGACAAACCCACCGCAATCAAAATCAGCGGCCACCAGGTTCGCAGCAGCGCCGCCAGGCTGACGTTGATATAACCCAGGTTGGTCAGCAGAAAAAATGTGCCAACGCTCACCAGCACGATGGCTGCAAAATTACCCCGCATGGTGTTCCTTTTTGGTGGTTTGAAGTGAGCCGCATTGTCGCTACTTTGCTCGCGCCCAGGCTGGTCAAGCGGTGTGTTGCGCCGTTACCATTGCCGCCATGAAAACACCCCCGCTTGCCGCCCACGCCGCCTGCCCCTGCGGCAGTGGCAAAACCTATGCGGACTGTTGTGGCCGCTGGCACGCAGGCTACACACAAGACCAGCCAGCGCCCACGCCCGAAGCGCTGATGCGCTCGCGCTACAGCGCCTACGCGTTGGGCCTGATCGACTACCTGCTGGCCACTTGGCACCCCAGCACCTCGCCAGGCGAGTTGGCGCTGTCACCGGTCAAATGGCTCGGGCTGGAAGTGCGCCACGCCCAGGCCACCGGCGATGCGGGCGTGGTGGAGTTTGTGGCGCGCTACCGCGACGCTGGCCGCGGCGTGCGCTTGCATGAGGTGAGCCGCTTTGTACGCGAAGACGGACGCTGGCTTTACATCGATGGCACGCAGCAGGATGAAGTCTGATTGCTATTGCGTCAATAGCTGCTTGCGCTTTCACAATAAGGGCCAGAAGCTGATTTTTTATAAATTTCCTGGCACTCGCCTAGGTCGTGAGCAGATCCGGGTTGGGCTGTGCCAGACCCAACGCCGACCAAAACAAACCCTGGTAGTCCGTCTCGCCAAAACACTGACGTGAAATCGTGCCTTTTCCTGCCTGGCGTTATTGCTCGTCGTTGCCATAGCTGCGGCTATGTGGCCTCCTCTCGCCTAGCCTGTCTGGAAAATTCATCGATTTCACTTTGTAACCGTTTTGGCGAGACGAACTACCGGGCAGGCGCATCATGTCGAACCCGGTGCGGCGACTGGGTCACGCGCAGGCTTGAACAGCCACAGCGCCGTCAAATCAGTCGGGTGATTCATCAACCACCGCCATGTGCGAAGCGGCCCAACATGTCACCGCGTCGACATCAGACTTGACTTGCGCATGGATCAGTAGCGCAGCACTTTGGCCAAAAAATTCACCATCAATGGATGCTGTGGCGCTGAAAACAGCTCGGCTGAGCGACCTTCTTCCAGAATCTGGCCTTCGGCAATGAACAGGCAGCGGTCGGACACTTCGCGGGCAAACCCCATGTTGTGGGTAACGATGATCAGAGGACGGCCTTCGGCGCGCAGCTCGGCAATGCAGTCGAGCACCTCGGCGGTCATCTCGGGGTCAAGCGCAGACGTGGGTTCGTCAAAAATCAAAAAACGTGGCTCAATGGCAATGGCACGCACAATCGCCACCCGCTGCTGCTGCCCGCCTGAGAGCTCGGCTGGACGCTGATGCGCGTGAGCCAGCAACTGAAAGCGTTTGAACAAGGCATCAGCCGTGTCACGCGCTTGGCCGCGCGCCACGCCATGCACCTTGACCAGCGGCAACATCACATTTTCAAGCGCCGTGAGGTGCGGAAACAGGTTGTAGCCCTGGAACACAGTGCCAATGCTGCGCCGGTGCGCCAGCAGGGCTTGTTCGGTGAAGGCTAACCAGTCTTGGCCTATGCGCAGGCGGCCTGAGTCAGGCTTTTCCAGACCCGCGATGGTTCTGAGCAAGGTAGTTTTGCCGCCACCGGACGGGCCCACGATGGCCAGCGACTGAAATTCTGGCACCTTGAGGCTAATGTCGCGCAGCACTGGGCGCGCGCCAAACTGCTTGCAGATGCCGCAAAACTCAAGTTGCAAAGTGAAACCTCCGCTCCAGGATGCGACTGACCAGTGAAATGGGCAGCGTGAGCAAAAGGTAACCCACAGCCAGTGGCAAATAGCTCTCCAGGGTGCTGTAGGTGAAGGCGTTAACCTCTTGCGCGTTGAGCGTGAACTCACCCACCGCAATGATCGACAGCAGCGAAGAGTCTTTGATGATGGAGGCAAACTGGCCCGTCAATGGCGGGATGAGCTGACGCACCACCTGTGGGTAAATCACGTAGCGGTAGGTTTGCAGCTGGGTCAGCCCAATGGCACGCGCCGATTCGCGCTGCGAGCCCCGAATGCTCTCAATGCCCGCGCGAATCATCTCCGACAAATAAGCCCCAGCAAACAGCGACAGCGTCAGCGCCCCCGCCACGTAGCGGTTGTTCAGGCCAAAGGCACTGGCCACCACATAGAAAAAAATCAGAATCTGCACCAGCAGTGGCGTACCACGCACCGCCTCCACATACAGCACCGCCAGGTAGCGCAGTGGCAACACGGACGAGCGCTGTGCCAGTGCGGTCAGCAGACCAATCAGCAGACTCAACAGCAAAGCCGCGGCAGAAATGGCCACGGTGACCAGCCAGCCGTTGATGAATTTTTGCCGGTATTCCCAAATGGCCGCCCAGTTCCAGCCGTATTTCAGTTGGCTAAAGGCAAAACTGAACACCGCCGCCATCAGCAAGCCGACCAAACACCAGGAAAGCAGCTGGGCAGCGAGTGTTACCGGCTGCCCACGTTTTTGCATCAGCATAAAACGCACTGGCGCGTCCGACTAGACCTGGCAAATGGGGGGCACCACAGCAGGCTTGCCTCAAGCATCACAGGAAAAAAGAGTAGCCCAGGCGTTTGAACTCGACGTTCATTTCTTTCAGGTAGCGGTCGCCCAGTTTGTCAAAGCCGCCGCTGGTTCGGTAACTCTTGATGAACTGGTTGACTTGGTCTTTGAGCGCGCTGTTGTCTTTGCTGATGCCAATGGCCCAGGATTCCTTTTGAAATGGCTCCAGCAGGGTGCGGGTGGTTTCCTGGTTGCGCTGCCAGTTGCGGTAGTTGGACATTTGGTCGTAGATGAAGGCGTCGGCCTTGGCTTGCGAGACTTCCAAAACTGCAGCGGACTCTTTGTCAAACACCAGCACTTGGGCATTTTTGAGCTGGCTCATGGCATAAATATGGCCTGTCGTGCCTTTTTTGACGGCAACTTTCACGCCGGCTTGGTTCAAATCAGCAATGCCTTTGGCGGTGGACGCTTTTTTCAGCAGCAGGCACAGGCCGGAGGAAAAGTAACGGTCAGAAAAATTAATCGATTTAGCACGCTCTTCGGTGGCGGTCATGGAAGAGATCACCAGGTCAATCTTGCCTGTTTTGAGTGCAGGAATCAGGCCATCAAAAGAGGTGTTTTGGATGACCAGAGGGCGCCCCAGACTTCTGGCCAGGTCGGTGGCCAAATCGACACTGAAGCCAGTGGGCTTGCCACTGGTGTCGGTCATTTCAAAGGGCGGGTAAGCCAGCTCCATGCCAACGATCAAGGGTTTGGCGGGCTCTGCAGCAAATGCTGCGGAGGTGCTGGCCAGCGTGGCAATGAAGGTGTTGAGTAGTGCGCGGCGGTTGAATTGCATGGCAGCTTTGTGGTGTGAATTGAAAGATTTTTGAATTTAAGCGATTTCGCTTGATTCGGTTTTTGCCTTCAACAAAGCCTGACTTCACAGCAGCCTATTGCTTCTGCAGCTGCAACTCGCAGTTGGCTTGCGGTTGTGAACGCTGGAATGTTCGGATGGACCAGGCATGGGGCAGCCGCATGTGATGTGGGTGAATACGACACCTTCTGGCAGCCACAACGGGCTGCTGCTACATTGCAGATGCATGAGCTAGCAATGACCCTTTTGCGCATGACAAAAGCTTTCAAACAGGCGCGGAACACCTCTGAAACCACCGCCAATTTACCTCAAAAGCATGACCGTGACCAGTCGCCCTTTCCCCCACCCAGCACAGACCTGGAACCAGCGCTTTTCTCAAGACAGTTATGTTTTTGGCACCGAGCCCAATGAGTGGCTACGGCGACAAGCGTCCGTCTGGCGGGCAGGTTCACGCATCCTTTGTGTGGCCGACGGCGAGGGGCGCAACAGGAAATTTTTCCAATGAATACCCAGATGCTCAATGCCGACTTGTCACTGCGCTGCGTGGTCAACAGCAACACCTTGCCATGGCAAACATCTCCGTCACCCTTCGTTCATCGGCGGCTCTTGGAACGCAATGGCGGCGAGGTGGCGCGAGCAACTTCCATCGTACGGTACGAGCCCGGTGCCAAGTTTGATTGGCACGAGCACGACCTTGGGGAAGAAATTCTGGTGCTCGATGGCACGCTCAGCGACGCATTGGGCGACTACGGTCCGGGCACTTACCTGAAAAATCCCTCGGGCTCCGGCCACGCGCCATTTTCCGAGAACGGGTGCACCTTGTTTGTGAAACTTCGCCACCTTGCGCATGACGACCACGAGCGGGTGGTTGTTTCAACTCGTGAAGCACCCTGGTTTCAAGGCCTGGTGGCGGGCCTGACCGTGTTGCCCTTGTCTGAATTTGGAACCAGCCACACGGCCATGGTTCGTTGGGCGCCCGAAACCTATTTCAATCCGCACCGGCATTACGGTGGTGAAGAGATTTACGTCGTGGAAGGTGTCTTTTCAGACGAGCACGGTAGCTACCCGCAGGGAAGCTGGCTTCGCAGTCCCCACTTAAGCCAACACCAACCGTTCAGTGTCGAGGGTTGCCTGATCTTGGTAAAGACCGGCCACCTACTTGATTGAAGTCCATCCTTGTTGGGCTTGGCAGATCCAGACCCCCGCCAGTGCTGATGGCGCACCCAAAATGCGTCAGCATGAGGTGATCCGCGCGATGTGGTGCACCAACCCCAAGGCCTTGCCCGCACCGCCCGAAGCGGCCCGAGCGCGCTATACGGCAGGAACGACACCACACATAGCTATTTTAGTAATAGCTGCTTGCACAGGTATTCATTGGTCTAGAGGCTGATTTGTTATAAATTTCTTTGACAGCTTCGGTCTTGCGTAGAGCCAAAGCGCAGCCTGGAACTTTCATCCACACGACGCCCAGTTCCACCACCGCCAAGCCGATGCCACATGTGGCCATGCCGCTGACCCAACCCGGACGCTTTGTCTGCACTGGCAACCGCTCTCGGGCGTTGGGCTGGTAATGCGTGGGGCAGTCCACAAAATCGCCCGGGCCACCCAGCGCAGCGATCATGCAAGAAAACTGCTCTAGCCCTTTTCCTATATGCAGAGCATGTTCTCATTTTTATAGCGATTGCAGCTCATCTGGCGCCAAGCCATCCATCAACAGCAGTTCCGCCCTCAGGCGCAGGGTGACTTCTTTGAACAGCGCATGAGCGGATCATGGGGGGTGAACATTTCGGGCACATCAAAGCGGAACTCCAGCGGCAGGCGCACCGCCTGGCTGGGTCACGGGGGCGTCGGTCATGCCCACCGCGCTGGCCACGGTAGGCGGCGCAAAACCTTCCAGCGCGGTGTGGCGAATCTGCACCGCGTGGGTGATGTGTTCGGTCAAGCCGCCCCAGCCCGAACCCAGCACCACGGCGATACGCGGTCGCCGGTGGGGGGTGCGCTATCGGAGGCTGGCGAGGGCGTTCACGGATGCCACATTACAAAACGACCAGGTGTTCTGGCTTGGCACCATACACTGCGGTCAAAGGAATACGCCGATCAAAAGTAACAAAGCGGCCATGGTTCTTGACAGCCAGACCCAACAAATACAGGGCAGTGAGTTGCTTGGAACTGTGCATGTGCGAATGCCGAAAAAGTTGACCCTCCAGCAAGCTGATGTCGTCTGGCCACTGCACGTGCATGGTGGCGGCGGTGTGCTGCAAGTGGTCAGCATCAGGCAGCGCCCGCATCAAATGCCTTCCGCGTCACGAAGGCGGTCGATCAGCATCGTTGGTAACGATGCCGCTGCGCTTGGGTAGCGGGTGAATGCCGCAACTGGCCAGCCTTTCAGACGCTTGCAACTGGGGGCTGGGCTGGTGGCTGAAGACGGTGTGGCCGGCATGGTTTTACATGATCGGCTTCAGCTTTGAGTCCTACGCCTGTCAACTGCATGACGCGCGCCTGGGTCAGCAGATGGTGCAGGGTTTGCGACGCCACCGCGATGGACAAGCCTGCCGGACGCACGTTGGAGATGCAATTGCGTTGTGCATCGGTCTTGCCAAGGGCCGGGGCCCAGGTGAGGTAGAGCCCCAGGCTGTCTGGCGAACTCAATCCGGGGCGCTCGCCGATCAGCACCACCACCATGCGGGCCTTGAGCAACGCAGCGACCTCATCGCCAATGGCCACACGGCCCTGCTCGACAACGGCCACCGGGGCGATTGACCAAGTTTGAGTGGCATCGGCTTGCAGGCGTTGCAACACGGCGGCGATCAGCGGCACGGCGTTCTGGTGAATGGCCAGGGCACTGAGCCCATCGACTACCACAAAGGCCAGGTCATACGGGGCATCATCGGAGGAGCGGATTAGGCTGACCGCACCCGTGCGCGCGCTGCCAGGGTAGCGCGGCTGCTTTTGCCACTGCGTCAACGTGTTGAGCGAGGCCGCGTCCAGCCGCCGTCCCCACTCTGGCCGCTGCAAATACAGTGTGCGATCAGCGGCCTGGCTGTGCAGCAACAGCGTTGACAAACCCAAGGCTTGCAAGGATGCCGCCACCCCAGCAGCGTCCAGCGGCAAATGCACCGCATCGCGCGCTTGTGCATGCGCCAGCTGAAACGCCAGATGTGCAGCGGTGGGCAGGCTGACCCCGGCGCGCCCCAGGGCGATGCGCGCGTCGGTGAAGTTTTTCAGCGCGTCCCACGGCGTGGGCGTGATCAGGTGGGTCGTCATTGACCTGGCCTCAAGGCGGCTGGACGGCATGATGGCATCACCGGTTTGATCTGATATTTCAAGTGAACGCGGGTCATGCGGGTCATGCGGGCGGCCCTGCCAGTCTCTGGATGGCGGCTGAAAAAGTGCCGGGCAGTTGCGTGGTCAGGCGCTGCTGTGGGCTGCCAACGCCCGCCGCCGTGCCCAGCCCCATTTTCTCCAGCCAAGCCTCAAACTCGGGCGCAGCGCGCAGGCCTAGCACCTGGCGCAGCACTTGCGCGTCATGAAACGAGGTGCTTTGGTAGTTGAGCATGATGTCGTCCGAGCCCGGCACGCCCATGATGAAGTTGCAGCCCGCCGCACCCAGCATCAGCATCAGCGCGTCCATGTCGTCACCATCGGCCTCGGCGTGGTTGGTGTAGCACACGTCGCAGCCCATGGGCAGGCCCAACAGCTTGCCGCAAAAGTGATCTTCCAGCCCAGCGCGGGCGATTTGCTTGCCGTTGAACAGGTATTCTGGCCCGATGAAGCCGACCACGGTGTTGACCAGCAGCGGCTTGAAGTGCCGCGCCACGGCGTAGGCACGCGCCTCCAGGGTTTGCTGGTCACAACCATGGTGGGCGTTGGCTGACAGCGCGCTGCCCTGGCCGGTTTCAAAGTACATCACGTTGGTGCTGCGCTGCCCGTTTTCGTCGAACAGCGTGGGGCGTTGCAGCGACAGGGCCGCATCCCGTACCTCAGCCAGCAGCGCCAGGTTCAGGCCAAAGCTGCTGTTGGTGGCCTCGGTGCCGCCGATGGACTGAAACACCAAATCCACTGGCGCGCCGCGCTCGATCGCCTGCAGCGTGTTAGTGACATGCGTGAGCACGCACGACTGCGTGGGAATGCCCCAGCGTGCAATCACGTCGTCCAGCAGACGCAACAGGCGCACCACTTGCGCGGTGTTGTCGCCCGCCGGGTTGATGCCAATCACCGCGTCGCCACTGCCCAGCAACAGACCGTCGAGCAGGCTGGCGACAATACCTTGCGCGTCGTCCGTGGGGTGATTGGGCTGCAAGCGCGTGGCCAGGCGGCCGGGCAAACCCAGCGTGCTGCGAAATTGCGTGACCACCTGGCATTTGCGGGCGATCAGGATCAGGTCTTGCAAACGGCAAAGCTTGCTGACTGCGGCTGCCATTTCTGGCGTCAGGCCGGGGGCAAGGGCTTTCAGGGTTTGCGGCGTGGCGAGGTCGCTCAGCAGCCAGTTACGGAAGTCGCCCACGGTGAGGTGGCTCACGGGTGCAAAGGCCGCCGCGTTGTGGGTGTCGATGATCAGGCGGGTGACTTCGTCGGCCTCATACGGCACCACCACTTCGTTCAAAAAGCTGGCCAGCGGCACGTCCGCCAGTGCCATTTGCGCGGCCACGCGTTCCTGCGCATCGGCCGCCACCACCCCCGCCAGTTGGTCGCCCGAGCGCAGCGGACTGGCTTTGGCCAGGAGCGTGCGCAAGCTATCGAAGTGGTAGCTTTGTGCGCTTATGGTGTGGGCGTAGGGCACGGTTTTTACCCCTCAATCTTGACATCTGAGAGTAAGGTGATTTGCCCCTCAAGTCTGACTTTGTTGTAGTAACGCTCGTCCGCCGTGACCAGCACTGCGCCCGGTGTATGCAGCGCAACGGCGTGGTAAAGCGTGTCAAACAGGTGATGCTGGTAGCGCGTGGCCAAGTCCAGTGCCGTCAGGTAAATCGTGGGACTTGTCACGGTTTGATAGCTGATGTCCAGCAGGTCCAACAAATCTTCCTGGGCATCAGTGGGTTTGAGGCGAGCCAACACTGCGGCAACCTCAGCCATGAAGTGCGGCGGCTGAATCAGGGGTAGCTGGCCAACCACCGAACGCTCCAATATCTGCAATGCCAGATCAGCGTGCTGCTCGTTCGGTCGGTCTTTGAGGAACCACTTGACGGCAACGCTGGCATCAACGACCAGGCTCACGGTCGGCCTTCTTCACGGGCGGAACGTAACTGGGCCTCTGTGACGCTGGGGGCGTGTTGTCTGCGCTTGAGAATGCGCTGAAAAGCGTCTTTGTTGCGCTGTTGGCTTTGCGCGCGCTCAACCGCCTCACGCATCAAGTCAGCAATGACCGCACTCTTGTTTTGGCCTTCAAAAGTGATGTTGAAGGCAGCTTTGATGTCTTCCGGAACACTGAAATTGACGGTGGACATAGCGATCTTTCATTGTTGAAAAGTTCAACAACATTGTGATGGAATGCACCTGCCCCGTCAATCTTGCTTTTTTGGTGGGGTGCTTGGGTCTTTTGAGGGTCAGGGAAAGACCCGTTGGAGCCGGTCACGACAGGCAGCTTTCCGGATGCCCACTTCAACTCCAGGCAGAAGCCGTTGAAGGCGGGATTGGCAAAGGGCAGCACGGCTTCATATTGAATCGACGCTCATCGTCTACGCATTGCTAACCGGGCAGGAAAGCAGCCGACAGTTTGATGACTGTAGGGCTTTCTCTTGACTTTTTCCAAACTTGTCATAACATACAAACATTAGCCAATCAGGAGAGTTAAGATGAGCGTGCACACCTGTTCAAGTCGTGAGTTCACCCGAGATGTTGGTGCCGCCAAACGGGCAGCAGCGCAAGGTCCTGTTTTCATCACCGACAGGGGGCGACCGGCGTTTGCCTTGCTCAAAATTCAAGACTATTACGAGCTCACGGGAAAGCAGGAAGTATCACTTTTGGACTTAATGGACTCAATTCCGGGTGGCGAAGGAATAGAGTTCGAACCAAAGAAGGTGCGGGTAGAAATAAGTGTCGCTGATCTACTTTGAGGCCAGCAACCATGTATGTTTTAGATACGAACGTCATTTCGGAGTTGCGTCACGGAAAACCGAATCAGTCCTTGGAAGTGCGTGCATGGGCTGCGGACAAACCGGTCAGCCATTTGTTCATTTCCGCCATCAGCATACTGGAACTGGAAAAGGGGGTTTTGGCGCTGGAGCGCCGCACACCGCCACAAGGTAGTGCATTGCGCATCTGGCTAAATGGGGTGAAGGCAAACTTTACAGATCGTATATTGCCGTTCTCAGGAACCACAGCCACTTTATGCGCGGCTATGCATGTGCCAGACCCGAAGTCTGAACGTGATGCCATGATTGCTGCCACGGCTTTGGAGCATGGAATGACAGTGGTCACACGCAACGTTGTGGACTTTGCAGGAACGGGCACGAAGCTGATCGATCCGTTCTTGGCTTAGTCAATTTGACACAATAGCGATTCACTGTAGACAGTCGATGGCGGGTCCAGCGACACTCGGAAACCATACCAGATTGAGCAAGGTCGGACCACCGGGTGAACGTCGGGTCTGGAGCAGGTATTTCGGGCAGACCTATGTCAGAAACCGCCGCCAAGCGGAAATACCACTTGTCAGCTTGAGCTGCCAGACACACCGTCCTTTTGCCCCTGCATCAGCGTCAACGCCAGCACCGCTGATGCCACCATCAGCAGCAAGCTCACCGCGTTCAAGACCGGCGTGGCTCCTTCGCGCATGCGGCCGTACATCATCACCGTCAGCGGCGAATCGGAGCCGACCAGCATCAACGTGGTGTTGAAGTTCTCAAAGCTCATCAGGAATGAGATCGCGGCCGAGCCAATCAGCGCGGGTTTGAGGTACGGCAGGGTGATGGTCCACAGCACCGCTGCTCTTGATGCCCCCAGGTTGTAGGCGGCTTCTTCCAGCGTCACGTCAAAGCGTTTCAGGCGCGCGGTGATGGTCAGCGTGGCGATCGAGACGATGTACGAAAACTGCCCCAGCACCACCAGCGGCAAGCCGGGGCGCAAAAACTCCAGCTCCAGCCCCCACAGGTCATCGGCCAGGTTGGCAATGCGGCTGGCAAACGCCAATATGGAGATGCCCAGGATCACCCCCGGAATCACCAGCGGGGCCAGCATCAACAGTGACAGCGCCTGCTTGCCGCGAAACTGCGTGCGCTCGATCAAGAACGCATTGGCCGTGCCCACCAGCACCGACAGCAGCGTGACCCAAAGCGCCACCACCACGCTGGTCCAGATGCTGCCCAGCATCTCTCTGTCGGCAAACAGACCACGTCGCGTGGACTCGGCGCTGCCCAGAAACCAGTCCAGCGTGAAGCCGCGCCAGGGCGGGGCCGGATAAGGCGCGTCGTTGAAGGCAAACACCGCCACGATGACCAGCGGCAAAAACAAAAAGGCAAAGAACGCCACGCCGTAAACCACGGTGCTGGCACGCAGCCACAGCGGGCGAGGCAGCGAGGCGATCATGTTTTTTGCATCACTTCGCCAAACTTCTGGCCACTCAACTTCAAGCCCGCCCAGACGATGGCGGTGCTCAAGCCCAGCAGCAAAAAGCCAAATGCCGCGCCCTGCTCCCAGTTAAACCGCGTGATGAACTGGGTGTAGATTTGCTCGGTGAACCACTGCGAGTTTTTGCCACCCAAGAGCGTCGGTGTCAGGTAGTTGCCCAGCGTCAGCATGAACACCACAATGCAGCCCGCCACGATGCCCGGCGCGGCGTGCGGAATGACGATTTGCCGCAATATTGACCAGCCGTTGCCACCCAGGTCGTAGGCGGCTTCGATCAGCGAGTCGTCCAGACTCTCCAGCGCGCTGATGAGCGGAATCACCATGAACAGCATCGAGGTGTAGACCAGCCCGACCAGAATGGTGGCGTCGTGATAGAGCATTTCCACCGGCGCGGGGGTCACGCCCAACCACACCAAAAACGCGGGAAGCACGCCGGACTCGCGCAGCAAAATCATCCAGCCCAGGGTGCGCACCGTCTCGCTCACCCAGAACGGAATCAGGCACATCACAAACAGCATGGCTTTGGCCTGGCCGCGCACCAGCTTGGCAATCGTCCAGGCAATGGGAAAAGCCATCAACAGCGTGATGGCAGTGGCCAGAATCGACATCAACGCGGTGCGCATGAAGGTGTGCCAGTACAGTGGCTCGTCGATGAAGGTGGCGAACTGCGCCAGGCTGGGCTCGTACACGCGTGGGGCCACGCGCGCGCGCAGCGACAAAATACCCAGCTCAACGTGCGGCAGCACGATCAAGCCCAGCAGCCACAACAAGGCTGGGGTCAGCAGCAGCATGAGCATCAGGCGCGCCTGGGTTTTCATGGCTCAAGCGGCGTGGGCCGTGTCACCTGCGGCAAAACACACCGCACGCTGCGGGTCGAAGCCAAAGGCCACGGTTTCGCCAACGCGCAAGTCGGCAAACTCGCCGGTTTGCGGCAGGGCGACGCGGAACTCGGTGTGCGACTGCGCCTCGTGCAACAGCACGGCGGAGTTGGCGCCGTCAAACAGCAGGCTGGTGACTTGCGCGGCAAACGCGGGCAAGCCCGCGTCGCGCAACGCGGCGGCATCGCGTGCCAGGCGTGCGACTTCAGGGCGCACGAAAGCCTCCACCGCGTCATCACGGCTCACGCTGCCCATCGCGCGCGCTGGCATCACCAGCCCCTGCGCGCTGGTGACAGTGACGACACCGCTATTCACCTCGGTGGCACGCCCGGCGATGCGGTTGTTGGCGCCGACAAAACCGGCCACAAACGGCGTTTGCGGCTCGTAATACAGGGCTTGCGGCGTGCCCACTTGCTCAAACTTGCCCGCGTTCATCACCGCCACATGGTCGGACAGCACCAAGGCCTCGGACTGGTCGTGCGTGATGTAGACAAAGGTGGTGCCAAAAGCGGCTTGCAATTGTTTGAGCTCGATCTTCATGTGCTCGCGCAGCTTCAAATCGAGCGCGCCCAGCGGCTCGTCGAGCAGCAGCAGCGTGGGCTCCAGCACCAAGCTGCGGGCAATCGCCACGCGTTGTTTTTGCCCGCCCGAGAGCTGATCCACCCGTTTGTCTTGTGCACCAGGCAGGCTGACACGTTCCAGCATGTCACCCACGCGGCGCTTGATTTCGTCTCTGGCCACGCCCCGGCGCGCCAGCCCGTAGCCGACGTTGTCGCCCACGTTCATCATGGGGAACAGCGCCAGGTGCTGAAACACCATGTTGACCGGGCGCTGGTTGGGTGGCACACCATTCATGGGCTTGCCGCCAATGTGGATGTCGCCCGCATCAGGTTCGATGAACCCGGCAATCATGCGCAGCAGCGTCGTCTTGCCGCAGCCCGAGGGGCCAAGGATGGAGAAAAAGCTGCCGCGCGCCACGCTGAACGACAAGTCGTCCACCGCGCGGAAAGCACCGTAGTGCTTGGCCACTCGGCTGGCTTGCAGGTCAGGCTGCGTCGTCAAAATCAGTTCGCCGCCTTGATGCGGTCGAGCACGCGGCCTTCGATGTCTTCAATGCCAGCGGGCACAGCCGGATACCACTTGACGTTTTTCAACGCGGCTTCGGGGAAGCTGGCGGCAAACTGGGCTTTCAGCTTGGCATCCATCAACTGGTCAGCGCCCTTGGAGGCGGTGAAGTTACCCGCCGACCCCGCCACGCGCGCGGCGATCTCGGGGCGCATGTTGAAGTTGATCCAAGCATAAGCTGCTGCGTCGTTCTTGCCTTTGGCCGGAATGGCAAAGGTGTCGATCCAGCCCAGGGCACCGGACTTGGGCGCGATGAACTGGATTTCAGCCTTCTCGCCATTGAGCTTCCAGCCGCCCGTGTCCCACATCATGGCACCGACGATTTCGCCGCTGCGCATGCCGTTGAGCAACTGGTCTTTGTTGTCCCAGAAGAATTTCAGGTTGCCCTTGCAGGCGGTGACGGTCTTGCCCACGTCATCCATCAACGCGGTGTAGGCCTTGGGGTTGTTGTACAGCGCAAACGGGTCTTTGCCAGAGGCGAAGGCAAACGCCAGCAAGGTCGGACGTTTCAGGCGCACGGCGGTTTTGCCTTTGACATCGGCACGGCACAGGTCCGGGTAATCAGCCATTTTGGTCAAGCTGGTGTTCACCACCAAGCCGTCGGTGCCCCAGATGTGCGGCAGGCCGTAGACCTTGCCACCCAAAGTGGTGTTTTTCTTGGTGGCTTCAAGCATGCTGGGAATGAACAGCTCGCTCTTGATCTGCTTCAAATCCATCGCTTTGTAGATGCCAAACTCGGCCTGCGGGCCGGTGATGCGGTCTTGCGAGGGTTGGGCCAAATCAAAGCCTGCGCCGCCCGTGGCACGCAGCTTGGAGATCATTTCTTCGTTGTTGGACAGGGTGATTTCCACCTTGTAGCCCGACTCTTTTTCGAACTGCGCCACCACGTCTTTGGGCGCGTAGTCAGCCCAGGTGAGCAGACGCAGGGTCTTGTCCTGGGCCAGGGCCGAGCCGGCGCAGCCCAGCATGGCGATACCAGCGGCGATCAGTGTGTAGCGGAGTTTCATGAATGACATTCCTTGGGTTGGTAAGAGAGATGTAGAGAAAATTCAGACGTGAACGGCTGAAGTCGCCATACTATGTCAGAAAAAAGTCATTTTGATGTCACAAGCATTCGCGATTCATCGAGTTTTCCCTTGCGCTCGTGTTGTCGGTAACATGGACGCCGTCATCGTACCCAAGGATTGAACCATGCCAGTCATTGTTGTCGCCAACCCCAAGGGAGGCGTGGGCAAGTCCACTTTGTCCACCCACATTGCCGGCTACTTCGCCAGCCAGAACCAGCGTGTGATGCTGGGTGATGCCGACCGGCAGCAGTCCAGCCAACTCTGGTTGTCGCTGCGGCCGACTACGGCGCGCGCCATCGCCAGTTGGGAAATCGGCGACGACCAGATTGCCAAGCCGCCCAAAGGCACTACGCACGCGGTGATCGATACACCTGCGGGCTTGCACGGCAAGCGCCTCAAGGAAGTGCTCAGGCTCGCGCACAAGGTGGTGGTGCCGCTGCAGCCCAGCGTGTTTGACATTTTTGCCACGCGCGACTTTCTGGACGAGCTGGCCGAACGCGTCAAGACCAGCCAGACGCAGGTGTGCATCGTCGCCATGCGGGTCGATGAACGCACCCGCGCGGCCGAGCAGTTGCGCAACTTTGTTGCCACCACAGGTTTGCCGGTGCTGGGCACGCTGCGCGACACGCAAAACTACGTGCAACTGGCCGCGCACGGCCTGACGGTGTTTGACCTGGCCCCCGAGCGCGTGGCGCGTGACCTGGAGCAATGGCAGCCGATTTGCCGCTGGCTGGATGCGTAAACCCTAGCTCAAATGCTTGCCCACCAACCCGGTGAGCGCAAACATACCCACGCTGGGTTGACCCAGTACCGCCAGCAATTTGTCATCGGCCACGATGGTGCGTTTGTCTTTGGGATCTTGCAGGTTGTGGGCTTTGATGTACTCCCACAGTTTCTTGATGGCCTGAGGTCGCGAGATGGGTTCTGCCCCAATCACCGCCGCCAGTGCGGCGCTGGGCGTGGTGCCTGCCGTGCCTGCTGCGGGTGCTTTGCGCGGCGCTTTGGGCGCGGCTGCCTTGGCGACTTTCTTGGCTGGCGCTTTTAAGGCTTTTATGCCTGTAGCCCTTTCTGCACCTACGGAAGCAGCTCCTTTAGTTGCAGCAACAGCGGCTTTGGTCAGTGGTGCTGTAGCACCTTTGCGTGGTGGAAATTTGCTTGGGGCAAACTCAAAATTGACCTTGCCTGCCTCCGCATCCCAGGCCAGCATGGCCTTGAAGGCGCGCCGGGTGCGCATCGACACAAACTTGTCGAGCAAGTCGGTCTTGCCAGTCGTCAGCAACTTGACGATCTGCGCGCGCTCGATCGGTTGCTGCAGGATGACCTGGCCGGTTTTGAAGTCGCAAATGGGCGTGGGCTGGGCCAGCGTGGGCACGGATTTATCGCACACGTAGTTCTTGCCGTGCTCAAACACCCTGCCGCCTGCGGCAGCTGCGGTGCCAGCGCCACATTTGGGGCAGGCACCCAATGATTCCTGCGCCGAGAAGTCCACCAGCTCGCCGGTTTCCTCCCCCTTCTTGTCGTCGCCAAAGTCAAATTCGAGCTTGTAGTTTTTGGCTTCCTCGTCAAACTTGATGACCATCTCGGCGGTGAACGGCCAGCCCGCCTTGGAGCGGAAACCGTCGAGCGGGCCAATCTTTTTGTCACGCAAAAACTGCTCCACTTCGGCCAGCTCAAAGGTGCGACCCGCAGGCGTTTTGCCAAACGAGAAGCCGCAGCCCTCGCTTTTGCCGTCGGCGCCCGTGCAGGTGTAGCGGCGGTAGTTTTCCTTGACGATGCCGCCACAGTTGGGGCACGGCGCGCTCAGGGTGGCGTAGTTGCCTGGCACGGTGTCGTGGTCGTATTCCTTGGCTTTTTTGACCATGCGCTCGGTCATGGCGGCAATTTCGGCCATGAAGGCGGCGCGGCTCAACTTGCCGTGCTCCATCTGGTTGAGCTTGTATTCCCACTCGCCGGTGAGGTCGGCGCGCGAGAGTTCCTGCACGTCCAGCCCGCGCAACAGCGTCATCAGCTGGAACGCCTTGGCCGTGGGAATCAGCTCGCGGCCTTCGCGGTGCATGTATTTTTCGGAAATCAGCCCTTCAATGATGGATGCGCGCGTGGCCGGGGTGCCCAGGCCTTTTTCCTGCATGGCTTCGCGCAGTTCATCGTCTTCCACCGTCTTGCCGGCACCTTCCATGGCACCGAGCAAGGTGGCTTCAGAGTAGCGCGCTGGTGGGCGGGTTTTCAGGCCCTTTGGTTCAACGCTGTCGGCATTAACCTTTTCGCCCGGTTGCACCGGCA
>Ga0210052_1000795_pt1 | contig 21160 bp, 18 predicted proteins | sample CryGeymeta201508_FD_183976 | JGI IMG/M metagenome (GOLD analysis project Ga0210052, IMG submission 183976) | Groundwater microbial communities from Crystal Geyser aquifers in Utah, USA - Crystal Geyser metaG 2015-08 (SPAdes) (version 2) | ecosystem: Environmental > Aquatic > Deep subsurface >...
AAATCTACCAACAAAAAATAAATGGAAGAATGAAAATGAGCAAAACTTAGATGTAAAAGTATTTAGAAAGAAAAAGCCTGAAACAAAATTCTTATTTATTAACGTTTTAAACACTGTAAAAAGAGGAAGTATCTTCACTACAACTTCTGAACAAGTTTTTGAAAATGATTTTCAGAGGTTTTTGTGCATTTGCCCAAGAGCGTAAATTTTTATGGACTTCTTTTAAAGAATCCTCTAAAAAAACAGCCTGTAAAACAGTTATATGTGGCGTTATATTGCTCCCGTGTTTTTTTGCTATAGATAAAGCACAATCTTTAACTTTTCCATCAGGTATCTTAAAGTATATTCCATATTCTTTTTTTATTTGAATACACTGTGCTTTATCAGAAATCATAATAAATCCCATTGTAAATATTAATATATTTTTCTTTATAAACATTTCTTATCCTATTTTTTATAACCAACTTTCTTATATCGCAGGTAGTTTGGTTAAGTCAAATTTATCGATTAAACCTCTTGGCAATATTTTAAAATTTCCTCTCAGTTCTTTAAGGGCTTGAATACCTAGGTCATAAAGTTCTTGTATCTGCTCCTTCTTCTCTTTGAGTTCCTCCTCTTGTTTAACAAGAGGAGGAAACACAATGTCTTCTGGTAAAGCCTCCTTTATTTTCTTTTGTAAAAAGAGCTCAAACATAAATTTAACATTTCTCCCCCCCAGCCTTCTTGGTGGAAAAAATTAGCATATCCTGTTTAAATTCCTCAATTTTTTCATCAAGGTCAGGTCTTTCAAGGTCTTCTTTGGTTAAGGTTTCTTTAAGCTTATTCCACAAAAACATGTCAAAATCCAATTTAACAATCCAGTCATCCCATCCCTTCTCACGGAACCAATTTCCTTTTGAGCAATCGGATCCTTTCATCAAATCCTCAAAGGTTTGCTTGTATTTTTCTATTTCATCCGAAGATAAAGCGTCTTTATGATCAATAATTAAAGCTTTTTCATGATCTTCTTTTTCTCGTTCAAGATCGTAAATAGCTTTTTGGATTCTTTCCCGTTGCACGGATTTTGCCCTTAACTTTTCGTATTCTGCCTTTTTCTTTTTATCGGCATTGGTTTCTCGGGTTTTAAGTTCAAAGCGCCCTTCTTCCAGTTGAATTTGAAACTTTTGCGTTATGGCTACGGGTAATCGAATTTCATAATTGGTTCCTTGTTTCTCCCCCATGAGGAACTGAGAAGACGCTATCTTTCGACAATGCGCTTGCCAATTGGCCAAAGATCCTTGAAACACCTCCTCCAAAGCCCTTTTTAACCGTTGAGACATTTCAGGAGTTAGATTAACAAGCCCCCTACTCCCGATTTCTTCAACCCAAACAGCCTTCATATCGGAAGCGATTTTAGAGGTCTGAGTTAAAGCCTCAGAAAATTCTTTTCCCTTAAGAATTAAACTATTCTCTTTTTTAGATGAAGTAGTTATTTGTTTATCCTTAGTCGCGCCCGCGTAAGAGGAGCGGTAACCTTCCCTCCTAGAGGGAAGGTTTTTATCAAGAATTTTTTTTTGTGTTTTAACCGGATTAAAGGTTTTTTGAAGAGACTTAGTTGCTTTTGAAACAAGCCCTTTTAGTCGCTCGTAAAACATTCGCACCAATGAGTTGTTTCTCACAAAGACAGTCTTTTTGCTCTGACGATCTCGATAAGAAGCAAAGAGTTTTCCCTTGAAGGGATCCTCTTCTTTTTCAAAAGCAGTCTTGCTGATATATCGAATGCCTATCTTATCGAAGGCATTTCTGAAGACGAGCTTTGAAAACCTTAGTTCCTCTGACCAAGAATCGCCCTCCCGATAACAAGGATGCTTACATGGTTCAATAAATTTGTAGAATTCATTCTTTTTTATGTGAAACCAGTACTCTAATCGATCAAATAACAGCGCGGCATTTTGAGAGCCAAATTCAGCGACAAGTGTCGGATTATATTTAATAAAATAGGGTGCAGTGTACGGTTGCGATGGTGAATCACTCATTTTTATTCTCCTGTTGGAGCCAAAAACAAGCATAAAACCTTGACATAATAGCTAATCTTGCTATTATGAATCTGTTGAGGATAGGTCGCTACTTGTTAGCGGCTTTTTCTTTTTTTATAAAGATGTCGTAAAACCATAGGGTTTGCCCATGGATGTTTACCTATTTCCTTTCTTATTTCATACGTTACCACTGCATTTTCAATTCTGCAACAGTTTTTTAGAATCTTTTAAATAATTGTTGCATATTCGTTTTCTGGTGTTACAATCTCTTATAATGATAATAAAAATATTGTACATACTATGGATAATCAAAAGCTTTTATTGAGCCAAAAGATGATGAGTATTATCTCAAGGCAGTCTTCTTCTACTATAAGTAGATATGTTTCTAGTAACGAAATACCACAAATAGAGTATAGTAAAAAAAATATAAAGTATAATATTTCTGAATCAAGAAGGATTTTAAGAAATTTCATCTCAACCGATTCAAAAATAACAAAAAAAATCCATACATTCTATAATTTTAAGGGAGGATCTGGAAAGACAACGCTGTGCCTACAAGTTGCTGAACATTTGGCATTAAGTGGATATAAAGTCCTTGTTATTGACACTGATCCTCAAGGTAACTTGTCTTCTTCTCTAGGATTCGACATAACAGAGAACTACATTACTTTATTTGATGTAGTAATTAAGAAAATAAACCCAAATAGGGCTATTGTTAAGATATTTGATGGACTTGAATGCATACCTTCAAATATATCTAGTTCTCGCTTTGATGTTATGCTTCATGGTTTAGAGTCTCCTCACATAAAATTCTTTGAAAATTTATCAGATATAGTCAAGGAATATGACTTCATTTTTTTTGATACAAGCCCCTACATTAATTACATTTTACGTAATTGTGCTTATATGTCGGATGTTATAAATGTTCCTTGTGAAACTCAGCCACTTAGCCTGCAAGCGCTTAAAATCCTTTTTTCTGATCTGAACTCTTTTTTCACAGAAGTTGATAAAGAAGAACCTTTTTATAATATTATCCCCTCAAAGTATGAAGATAAATACGGCACATCGGCAGAGGTCATGTCAGTCTTAAGAAAACATTATAAAGAACATCTAATACCCGATTTTGCGGTACGAAAAGCTGAGGACTTTAATGTATCTTCTAAACTAGGGCTTCCTTTGTCCTGTTTTGCAAAATCAAATTCTATTGCCTTAGAGGATATAGTGGAGCTCATGCATTATATAATAAATATTTCTACTCTTAAGAAAGACGATTAAAATATGGGAAATGTAAGATATAAAGAAATTAGCAGTGAGTTAGAAGCCTCAGCATCTCCTATTTTACAAAACAGGTCTAGAATAAGCATAGGTAACAATGTTAACGTTGGGGAAATATTCTATTTATTACTTGAAGATTTATTGCCTTCTCCTATACAGGCGAGAAAGAAGTTCGATGAAGAGGCTCTAAAGCGATTAGCCGAGACGATATCTAGTGTTGGTATAACTGCCCCGCTCTCAGTTGTTTCTTCACTAGAGGAAAAAGGGAAATTTGAGATTATTTCGGGCGAAAGAAGATTTAGAGCTGCAAAGATATGTGGTCTAAAGAAAGTACCGTGTATGATATTAGAGGACAAAAATACTTTAGATGAGATTGCTTTAATAGAAAATATCCAAAGAGATGACCTTCACCCGATCGAATTGGCAGATGCATTATATAGACTTTCTAAAACTTGGAAAACTACTAGAGAAATTGCTAAAAAGATAGGTAAAACAGAGTCAACAGTTTCAGAGCTTTTAGCCTTTTCAAAGTTACCAAAGGAAATTAAAGAACACCTCATAAACGGACAGATTCAAACACGCTCTATTCTTAGAAAACTATCTTCTATGACTTCTATTTCAGAAATGAGAGATTACCTAAAAATTTCCAGAGAAGGAAAAATTTCTTTTAATAAAAGCGTTTTAAGAATTTCTTTAGAAGGAACTTCATTTAAAATCCAAGCTTCTAAGCTTTCCGCTCTATCTAGTGAAGAAAGAGGAAAGCTAAAAAAGGAGCTTTTGCAGATAGTTGATTCTTTATAAAGTTTCGCGGCCGCGAAACTTTATTTAAATAAATGTAGATTATAGGGTCAGAAAATCTGGAAAGATACCTATATATAAACCCATGTAGATTCACAAGAGTCGTTTTGAAGTTTAATATCATTAGTGTGTATTTAGATTATACCCCAGCCAGATGTCAGGAATAGCTTTCAAACACGTCAGTTTGAAGTTTGATTCTCTATTTCCTTAAAATTTTCTGCAGAAGTCTTGAGTTTAAACTGACAGGTTTAGTTTAAAAAATATCTACTCGGCAGCAGAGTGATTATTATGAATAGGTTGCAGAGAAAATTTATAGCCCAGCCCATGCATAAGGTGACTTATTGTCTCTAAGCGCGGTTTTCTGTTTCCTGAAAGAGCTTTGTAGAGATTTTGTCTATTTAGATTAGCTTTTTCGGCAACGTGCCCTAAGCCCCCTTGTGCTTTTGCTACATCTTTTAATGCATTAAAAAAAGCCTGTGAATCCCCATCGGCTTCATACTCCTCAAGAGCTACTTCAAGGTAGGCCTTTGCATATCCTTCATTTTTAAGTTTCTCAATGTGGTAGGTGTCAAAATTTAATTTAGCCATTTTTCTTTTCCTCTTCAAAATAGATAGACCAAAGCTTTTTTGCTTTTTCTATATCCCGTCTTTGATTGGCCTTATCACCTCCGAAGAGTATTAAGACAATCTTTTCTTCAATTATGCCGTAGTAGATTCTATAGCCGGAGCCAAAGAAAAGCCTTAATTCAAAAACCTTATCTCCAACGCACTTAAAGTCTCCAAAATTTCCACTTTTTATTCTAGATAGTCTGTTGTTAATTCTGGCCTGCGTTTTTACATCTAGTTTTTCAAGCCAATCAATAAAAGGTGTTTTTCCCTCATTGGTTTCTAGAATAGTAAGTTCGTATTGCATTTTTATTATTCCTTATATTTTAAGTGTCGCATATTGGCGACAAAAAAGCAAGGAATTATTTGTCGTCTTTTGTTAATAATTTTCAAAAAACGGAGAACAAGATTGTTCAAAAAATGAACAAAGGTTAGGGGGGGGCATGGCTAACAAACGCAACTAAAAATAGTTACTACTTGATATGTTAACAAATTGAGCAAAAGGTAGGGAGTTTCGGTAAACCTTAAAAAAAGGGATATCTCGCCGGAGATACCCCTAGGTTTATCCACAGATTTTTAGGATAACTTTTTTAGAAGTACCGTATATATGGTTTTTAAAAATACTATTGATCCATATGTAATAATAATTTATTGTTTTTTTATATTAATTCGGGCTTTTTTTTGATCTTCGCACATTTAGGACATCCACTATTGTTAATAGCTCTGCTTATAACCAATGCGTGCCATTCACGGTTACATTTTTTGCATTTCCACCACGCCTTATAATCTGAACCAATAGTAATTTCCTCAATTGGCCTATCATTCTTTTCTGTCACCCACTCCTCAATAAAATGGGGATATTCCTCTATTAACTTTTTTCTCAATTTTTCTTCTTCCTGCTGTCTAAATTTTTCCGTGCGGCTTCTTTATGACCTTTTTCAATGGAGCCTGCTTCTTTTCCTGTGAGATCATATCGCAGATTTCCCTCTATGATGTTCTTAAGATAAAGTTTGTGATTCACATAGCAGCCGATGGCTTTTCTCACGAGAGTTCTGCTGAAAACCAGTTTATCAGCCTCTTTTTCAAAGATGTCTTTTTCGATACCGGTCTTTAACGGCAGATGCCTCTTTTCTGAAAAAAGAAGAGGATAAGTTTTGCAGAGCCATTTAACAGTTTTTTTAATATCTTCCAACGTGATCGGAACATCAAGGTGAGGTTTTTTGGTCAGCTTTTTTAAATCTTTCACTTCTTTTTTCTTTTTAGGTGAAAGTTTAGAAGTGTCCAAGGTTAATTTTTTCATAAGCCTAATATCTCCATAATTTCTCTCTCAAATTTTCTTACGAAGAAGGAGAGGGGGTCTTCCCATATTTTAAAGATTTCTCCCCGAGGAATCTATAGTGATCTCTTTTTTCACCGTAGGGATCACTCATGAGATTTTCATAGGCATCAATAAGCGCGCCTAAGATGACGGCTTCTTTTTCATAGTGCTCTTCAATATGGATTTCATCCCCTAACTCTAAGCCAAGAAAAGAGGGGAGGTTGGATTTGTGAACCAATCCCCCGTAAGCTATTTTTGTTCTGGTTTCCGAGGCTCTTTTTTGTTGCGACTTGGTTACAATTTTTGAGCGTGCGTGAGCTAACTGCATTCGGTTGTCATTCATTTTTTGAAAAATCCTATGCAGCTTTTTTGAGATCGGGTCGAGTCTTTTTAGGACTTTTCTTGGCACCGTTGCGTTTGCAAAAGGTATCACCGGCTTGTTGCCAAACCCCCGCTTTTTTTGCATCTTTGGCGGCAACTTCTAAACCCTCAAGGAGGAGGCCGATAATTGTTTTGCTGCATACGCTTCCCTCGGGGAAGGCTTCAAGAACTTTTAAGATATCTTCATTGCGTTGACGCTTGAGGGTGAGAAGATCTCGCTCAAGGGCTAAACGTTGTTGTTCTAATTTTTGAATTTGTTGATCTATTTTAGACATAGGTATTACTCCATTGTTGGTTAAGAGTGCTCCTATCAATTTATAGTAACAAACCTCTCCTTAAACGCAAACAAAATAAATCCGTTACCAAGGAGAAAATCTTTGATTTTTGGAATGCGCAATGATGCAGGGTGTTCACCCTGATTGACGTTCCTGCCGAAGGCCGGTACAATGACTTAATCATTTGGTTTCTAAACATGGCGATTTTCTCTGCTAAAGCAAGTTTTTGTAGTCGCAGTTCCGGTAAAGGGGCTGTAGCTCAAGCTGCCTATAGATCGGGAAAAGCTTTCAAAGATAATCAACGCGGTCGAACGTTTGACTACTCAAAAAAAACAGATCGTCACGACATTCATCAAAATATTTTGCTGCCGATAGGGGCGCCGGAATGGATGAAAAACTCTGAAAAGCTCTGGAACCATGTCCAAGAATTTGAAACAAATCTGATTTTTAAACGCTATTCTGCAGATCATAAAGACCCCGTTAAAAGAGAACAAAGTTTAGCCGGACGCGAAAAGGCGCTCAATTCTGCACAGGATTCTTGGAATCAAATCATTGCTCTTCCGCGCGAATTAACCAAAGAGCAAAACGTAGAAATGTTGGAAATCTATCTTAGAGAACGCTTTTCTTCGAGGGGTCTTATTTCCGATTATTCTATCCATATGGACAAGGGAAATTGGCATGCCCATGTTGCCGTTACCTTACGAGAAATGCTTCCAACGGGTAATTTTTCAGAGAAAAAAATTACTTCCTATCGTGGCGATGAAGCGCATAAGAATATTTTTAATAGGGACGGTCTTATCGAAACACGGCGTATTTTAGCCGACACTATGAACAATTCCCTTGAACGTGCAGGTGTACTTGATCGTGTGGATCACCGCTCTTTAGAAGAGCAAGGCATCAAAAGACAGGCTACAATTCACGAAGGTTCTTACGCTAGAATCCTAGAAAGTACAGGCGGAAAAGCACGCCTTTGTGAGATAAATAGAGACAGAAAAGCGCAAAACCTTGCCCTTTATTTAGAAAATCCGGCTTATTTATTAAACGATCTGGCTCGCCAATCTGTGGTTTTTACAGAGGCAAAGATTGCCGAAACCATCTTTAAATTGACGGATGGTGACGAAAACGTCTATCAAGATTTGTCTGCAAAAGTTAAAGCAGTTCGGATTCCCGAGACCTCAAGACAAGTTGTTAAGGGCGGTTTTCAATACAAATCCGATGCGCTTATTGAGCATTTTGACGCTATTTTTGCGGAACAAGAACGCACTTCTCTTGCCGTTGAAGTCACAGACTTTGTTAAAGCGGGAGAAGGCGTTGCTCAGTCCTATCTTGAAAAAGAAAGTGCTCTTCTTGAGTTCAAAAAGGTTGGTCTCTCGAACCATTTAATCAAGACGACAGGCCGTGAAAGAGATGATTTATTGGCGGGATTTATTTCTAATCCTGCTTCTTTGGTTGAGGTTTTAGCCAAAGAAAAGATCGTTTTTCGGGAGAAGGATGTCGAAAATACTCTGCTGGGTTTGGTGTCTGAAAGCGAGGCGTGTTATCGCGTATTAGAGTCGTACGGGGAGGGGAGGCAATACCCGAAAGATATAGAGATTGCCAACCAAACCGTTAACTTCGCCCATGATGACGTTAAGGCAGACGTTGAGTATTGGATTCAGGGGTTAACGAAAGAAGTCCTCTCTTCTTCTAATAGTATTGAACTTGGCCGAGATGTCGGGCGCGAGAAGGTTTTTACCTCCGCCACCCAACAAGAAAAGGAAGGACAGACTTTAGAGCGTGTCCAACGCCTGTCTCAAAACAAAACAGCTTTTAAGGTGAAAGAGGGTCGAGCCGAGAAAGTGATCAATGCCTTTGAAGCTCAAGAGCAGAAGGCTTTAGCTACAAAAGCGCCTGAGGCGGTGTTTAAGTATAGTGACGAGCAGAGAGACGCTATTGCCGATCTGCTTTCTGCCGGCCAATTGAAGATTCTAAAAGGCCGTGCCGGAACGGGTAAATCAACGGTTCTAAAGCCCCTAGTGGCTGTCTTGAAAGATCAGGGCTATGACGTTATCGGTATGGCTTCCTATGGAAAAGTCAGTGAGGCCATGGAAGGCGATCTCGGTATTAATGCCCGAACCATTGACAGCTTAAGGCTTTCTTGGAAGGAATATGATAATTCTAAGGAAATTCTCTCAAGCGGGCGATTCTTGACGGATAAAGACAGAAACAAGCACTTAAAAATTGTCCGGAACCTTGAGAAGGATCAGATCACCTCAAAGAAGGCGGTCATTCTTGATGAGGGATCCCTTGTGAGTCATGAGCATTATGAGCTTATTTTCTCTAAGGTTGAAAAGGCGGGATCCAAGCTCATTATTGTCAAGGACGACAGCCAGATTAAGACGCTCTTCGGGGCAGATATTTCAGAAGCCATGGATCGCTATGTTGAAGGCAAATCCTTGATCCAAGTTCAACGCCAGAGAGCGCCTTGGATGAAAGAGGCTTCTATAGCGTTAAACAGCCACAAAATAGAAGAGGGGTTGTTAGCTTACGAAGAGCGGGGTTGCATTAAGTACCTTGAGACCCATGAAGAGGCAAAGGCCGCCTTTATTGAAAGCTATGTAAGGGACTTTGATCCTTCAAAGACTCTTTTAGGAATGACCTTCTTAAACAAAGATGTTCGTGATTTGAACTTAGGCATTTTTGACTCTCTTCGGGAGAAAGGGCATCTTGGGGAAACCTTTGTGCTTAACAATACAGACCTTGCTGTTGGGGCAACCGTTGCGTTTTCAACGAACGATAAGCGTGTCAAGACCGTTGAAGCTAACGGTTCGACAAATCAAGGCGTTAAGAACGGGTCTTTTGGTGTTATTGAGTCTTATAATAAGCAAACCCATGAGATTCAAGTGCGTTTAGCCAATGACGGCCGTCTTGTCTCTTTGAATGCGAAGACAGGTTACGATGATCTTACCTTAGGGTATGTGATTACCTCCACAAAGGCTCAATGTTTGACTTTTGACGGTGCTAAGCTCTTATGTAGCCGCCATGATGACGCAGGATCAACGGTTGTTAATTGTACGCGACATAAAGACAGCCTTGAAATCTTTAGTCCCGGAGAAGTAGCAACAGACGTTAGAGGCTTAGCTAAGGTTGTGGGCACAAGTTCTTATCGGGGAACGACCCTTGATTATAGTGTGAATGAGGAAGAGCGACCTTTCCTTGAAATGGTCTCGCTTTATAAAGAAGCCCGCATTGAATTTGCCCAAAGCCTTGAGAAACTCACGGCCTACAAAGAAGATTATCAAGCCGTTCTCTTGGAAGGCGGAGCCCCTCAAGAAGAACAACATAAAGCTGCCTTAGCTATTTTCAATAAAGAGTCTTATAACCTGAAAGAGCGTCGAAATAAGTTTGCCGAAAAACTCCTTGAAAATTGGCAAGAGTGTTCGACGTTTTGCCGTCAAGCCTCCATTAGTGAGGAAACGTTATCCAAAGAGTCCGGTAAGACCCAAGGTCTCTTTACGACCCTTGAGCACAAGCGTTTTGAGCGCATTGAGCAGTATATTGACGTGGCTCAAGAGACGCGTAGATTATGGGAGGTTGTTTCCACGGATACGCCGAGCGCCTTAATTCATTCTCACCCGCTTTATAATGAGTATCTGCAAGTCAAAACCAAGCGAAATGCTTTGGCCGTTGATATGGCTCTTGCGCCTAAAAGCTATAAGCCTCTCTTTACGGTTAGTTCTTTTTATGGCGAGGGGGTGGAACCTATCGGTTACACTCTTTTAAACGGCCGATCCTATGAAAAGAAACCGCCGGCTTTTGAGAGCTGTTTGAATCATGCTCTGGAGGCAACGCCCGATCTTATTGTTTTTGAAGCAAGCGAGGACGGGAAAGTTCAGTCTCGGCTTTATGAGACGTTAAAAGAGTATAAGGTTTTAAAATCCCGATCCAACCAAGCGTATCATAATCTTCAAGACGACCTCTTTAAAACGGAATCGGTTGTGAAGGATCTAAACTCCGTTATGGCGTCAACAGCCAAGGATCGTGATACCAAGGCAGCCCTTGCCCTATCCCTTATGGATCAATTGTCCTATTCACAAAGCGCGCCTATATTGGCTCATCTTGGTTTTGATGAAAAAGCCGAAAAGCTCTTCTATGAGCATGTCGGTCTTGAAGAAATGAGATTTATGTTGGCACAGCATAAAACTGTAGCGGATATTTCCGAAAGACTTGGTCTCTCTCAAGACCTCCATGAAAAACTCTTCCCTGAGGGTGTATGTGATAAAAAAGCGTTTGCGCAGTTCAAAGGGATGGGGGGTGATCCTCAACGTCTTATTTTTGAACAAGGGTATGCCAAGCATTTAGAATCCGGTGGTGACGTTCTGTATGCCTCACCGTCAGATTTAGAGGATGCTTATCACTGTTTATCCAATTATAAAAAGTCCCATGCAGAATCCGTCAAGAATTGGCAGATTATAAAAGGGGATATAAAGGCTCGTGTGGAAACGCTCCATCTCTCTCAAATAGAGAGTTTAACTTCTGCCGGTCACTTCTTATCCTATGAAGAGTTAAAGAAAGAAGCCTTTGAGGCTTTAAAATTCAATGTCGGTAATAACAACGCGCCTAATTGGAAGGTCAACGACGAAAAGGTGCTCTCTTATGTTTCGGGAGAGCTTAAGCGCGCCGTTTCGTCCGTAACGATTTCTAAAGGGAGCGATTCGGCCGTTGATATTCGATCTCAACATCGTCAACTGCAAATTATGCAGACAGTTCTTGACGGGGGACGCAGAGAGCTTGCCAATTACCATGAAGTTATGGCTGATGGACAAGCTTCTAGAGATTATATCTTTGCGGAGAATTCTAAGAAAATGTGGGCGAGGGATCTTGTGGACAATAAGGCCTTGTCCGTTATAGAGGGTGCTTTTGGAGAAGGGTTTGCCCGTCAGGTAACACGGGATGCTCAAGAAGAACAAGGTAAGGTTTTGGTTGAGGCTTTCCGACAGGCTTCGGGGCTTAAGAAGGCGGATTTTGCCGGTCAAATCTTGAGTGATCTTGAGGTTCAAAAAGAAACTAATTCCTATGTACTGAGGAATCATCTTCGTCAGGCGGGTATTTACGAAAACAACATGGACTTGCAGCTTTATTCCCTTTTGGATAAGGCTTCGGTTGGCCAAGAAGAAAAGGAAGAACTTTCAAGGCTTGTTGATGAATATGTCCAAAAGAGTACGAAAGGTATTGAGCTTTGGCAGGGCGATCTTGATAAAGCGAAAACAAATATGGCTGATGTCAGTCAAGCTTATACCTCCGGTTTGCTTTCGTTAAAAGAGCAGTTTGAAACGATGAGTCCTCATAAGCGTTTACGTTATGACGGCGAGAACCTTGTTAAGTTTGTTTTAAGCACAGCCAAGGAGGCGGGGATATCCGTTGAGGAACAATTAAAAGCTCAAGATCATTCGGCCGTTGATATCTTAAACGGAAAGAGCCATAAAGTTTATCGTCCCGTTCGGGAAACGGTGTTTGCAGAAGTTTCGAGGCTCAATGAGGAAAAGCATTGGGCATTAAGCGATGAGCAGATAGAGACCTTTGTGACCGGCATTCTTAATGTTTCTGTTGAGAAACAAGTTCTTGACGTTGAGCTCTACCAATCGAAAGAAAGCACGCGGAATTATGAGTTAAAGGATGCATTAGCGGAGGCGAGTTACCGTTTGGTCGAATCTTCACTAGGGACAGCCCTTAAAGAGCGTGAAGAAAAGTGGGCTCAAAAGATGATCACCGTGCATGAGCATAAAAAGCATGCAAAAGAGCTTATAGCTTCCTTCCATTCCGGCTCTGTTTTGGAAAAGGCACGTCTTGCTGTTCAAATGAATGATGAAATGGCAGGGGAGTGGAGTCCACAACAAGGTATTCTTAAAACAGAATTGAACAACAATAAGCTTTATGGGGCAGGTATTGAGCGTTCAATGTATGCGGTTTTAGGGCAAAACCTAGATGAAATTGATAAATTCGGCGGTCACAAAGATTTGTCCCTTGTTCAATCTTATGAATATGCTTACCGAAATTTTGCAACCGCTTGGGCAGAAACAAGGGAACAGGGTGTTCTTCTTTTAGGGGAAGAAGCTAAGTATTCTTATGAACAGGCTCAAAGCCGGCTAGATAAGGTTTATGAAGGATTCATCAAAGAGAATGTAAAACAAAATACGCGTGGGTCGATTGATTTAGACCTTCCAAATGAATCGGCTGAAACTCCAATTTCCTTTAGAGAGAGCGTTGCTCGCGCCAAAGAAATGGCTGATTCCCTTGAAAAGGGTATCACGGAAATGCAGGGTAACTCTAATGAGGGCACTTCTTCTAAATCTAAGACGACCTTAGACAGTTATAATATTTCGGCGTTGGTTGGGTTCACGAACCGAAAGGCTGACGATATTGAATCGTCCTCCAAGAAAGATATTGACCGTGAAGCTATTTATGAGAGCCTTTATCTTGATGTGCGGGAGAAAGTTTCCGACCTTAACCAGAAAAAGGGTCTTGGGTTGTTTGGAAAGCAAGTTGGTGTTGTGACAGAACATATTTTAAGCTTATCCCATAAATATCATGATTATGACTTAAAGGTCAAAGCGGCTACAAATGACTATTGGAAAGAAAACCCCGAAGTTGAGAAAGAGTTTTGGGAGTGTTTAAATGCGAAAAAAGAAGCAGCGATAGAGCTTGTCAAAACACCCTTAGGTCTCTTATTACAGGATGAAGACGGGAAATGGTCTCAAGACCTTAAGAAGGCTTATAAAACTGTCATTCTTGGTCAGAAAATTGAAGAGTACAAAGAACTTCTTGAAGAATCTCGCGGAAACAAAGAGCTATATGCCGATCAGATAGAAAAGGTCTATGGGGAGTTGAGGGAGTTTGTTTACGGCAAGGACGGTGAGTCTTTCAATAAAAAAGCTTATCAAGTCATTTGCAAAGACAACAAGATTTATTTCGAAACTCCTAGCGTAGTTAAAAATATTGAGAGCCAAGCCGTCCCGAGTGAAACCGTCGATGACTATAAAAACTTTAAAAATGTTAGCGGTTCATATAGTCATTTGGAAACACAGGTTGTACAACAATTACAAAGAACACCTTTGTATGAGTTTAACTATTTTCTTAAGAATATAAGGCCTAGCGAGGTTGGAGAGTATGTTGGGAAGCAATTCCGATCACACTCTTTCGTGATAGAGGTTTTCGGACAGAATACCGGAAAATGGTATAATACCGAGACCAAAACACGGGGAGATAACCTCCTTGATTTGATCATTTCGGAGACCGGTAGGACTGTTTTTGAGGGGATCGAGGAAGTAGCCGAATACTGTAATGATGTTGGCAACAGTTTAGAGATTTTAAGGGAATATGAGGAATCTAAGCAGAGAGAAGTCGAACGCCAAGAATCACGTGCTCTTGAAGTCGAGAAAAAAGTAAAAGACCTTCACACTCTTGTAAGCAAGGCAGAGCCTATCGAAGGCACACTTGCTGAAAGCTACTTAAGGAATGAGAGAGGGATTCAAGGTGAATTATCTGATTCTTTGAAATATCTTCCGGCCGGTACGGTATTCTCTTACAATGGTTATGAAAATAAGATTTTTGCCGGGGCGATGGCCTCTATCGCAAAAGACTTAGATGGAGACGTAAAAGCTGTTCAAGTCACATATTTGACGGAGGAGGGGACGCGCGCTTATAATAACGAAGGCGAAAAACTACCCAAGAAAAGCTTTGGTTCTGTAACAGGGGCTTTTGTTGAACTTCAAAAAGGTGATGAGAAGAGCCCTATTATTTTAGCCGAAGGTGTAGAAACTGCCCTTTCTGTTAAGGAAATAGGCATTGAGGGAAGTGTCTATTGTTCTCTTGGGACATCAAACATTAACAATCTTGATGTTACAGAACGGAATGTTATTATTGCCGGCGATTGGGACGGCAGTCAGGATAAGCCTTCTTGGGGATTAACCGAGAATGCTAAGACAACTTTGGAGCAAAAGGGAAATATCGTCAGCATTATTTATCCTGTTGAGCGAGCCAAATTAAGTGAAGAATTAACCCCTGAGAAAGTAGATTTTAACGATCTGTTAAAAACAAAGGGTGTAGAGTCCATAATGGCTCGTGTATCCGAGCAAGTACCTGTTGAGATAGCTCGTGAGCTGTCTCACAGGGAAAACCAAAAAGAGAAGAGCAATGAACAAACCCAAGTTATCAACTCAAACAAAGAATCAATTGATCTCCCTAAGCCTAACTCATCAGCAAGTCTCTCTCAAGACAAAGAGAAGCCTGTGGAGAAAGTGGGCGAGAAAACTGTTTCTCAACCGATAGAAGATAAAAAATCAGTTAAAGACGATCCTTACGGCGGTTTAACTGTTTTCGAATATGCCAAGAAACAAATGGTTGAAAACCCTGTTCAGAAAAAAGAACCTGATGTAAAGCAGGATCCTTACGGCGGTTTAACTGTTTTTGAATATGCCAAGAAACAAATGGCTGAAAATCCTGTGCAGAAAAAAGAACCTGATGTAAAGCAGGATCCTTACGGCGGTTTAACCGTTTTTGAATATGCCAAGAAACAAATGGCCGAAAACCCTGTTCACAAAAAAGAACCCGCTGTTGAAAAAGATAACATAGCGGAGAATTACTTTAGAGAAGCGTTGAATATTAAAAATTCTGAGAAGTCCAAAGATACATCTAAGTCTGTTACCTCGGACAAAGAGAAAAGCAGAGCTGATGATGGTTGGGGTATGGAGCGGTAGCCTAAGTCAGAACTAACACTTTTGGGGGTTCTTCCACAGGATACCTAGAAGGCCTTCCAGCCACAAACCCTCCAAAATTCCGACGCAGGAATTCCGGCATTAAACTTTGTTGGGATAGACCCTTAGTGCGGCAAAGAGATCACGCTGGCTTTTATTTCATCGCCTTTTTGGCGTTTGACTTCGTCTAAGTCATAATCATCTTGAAGCCCCATCCAAAATAATTCTGAAGTTCCAAAATACAGTGAAAGCCTCATAGCTGTGTCTGCGGTAATAGAGCGCTTTCCTAAAACAATTTCATTGATTCTTCTAGGAGAAACGCCCATGTCCTTTGCAGCTCTTGTTTGAGAGAGCCCCATTGGCAAAAGGAATTCTTCTTGAAGAACTTCTCCCGGATGTATATTTTTTAAATAAGTCATAACCTTCTCCTTCCTTAATGATAATCAATAATGTGCACATTCATTGCATCACCATTGTCCCATATAAAACAAATGCGCCACTGCCGATTAACCCGAATACTAAATTGACCTTTTCGGTCACCGGCTAAGGATTCAAGCTTATTCCCCGGAGGGATTTTCAAATCATCTATAATTCTGGCATTGTTTAGCATACGTAGCTTTCGCCTTGCATGATTTTGCAGCTCTATGTCCAGACCTTTAACTTTAAGTCCTTCCCATATTTTCTTTGTTTTTTTACACGAAAAAGACTTTATCATAATTAGATTATTACATATAACGTCATGGGTGTCAATCTCATTTTCTAAAGACCGTTCTGCTAGTCATTTGTGTTTGGTTCTATCAGCACAAACCCCAGAAATTTCCGAGCCGGTTATTTTTGGCTATGCACCACGACTCCTATCAACATATTTATAAAGCGTTGGTTTTGTAATACCAACCATATCACATATTTGTTTGATGGAGTGTTTTTGACCTTTGTACAAATCCACGGCGAGCTGCCGTTTTTCGGTCTTAAGCTTTAGAGGTCTGCCTCCTTGGCGCCCTCTTGAACGGGCAGCCTCTACACCTGCGCGACTTCTTTCGCGTATTAAGTTTCTTTCAAACTCTGACAATGCACCAAAAATATGAAAAACTAATTTTCCTGTGGATGTGGAAGTATCAATAGATTCTTGAATACTTTTAAATATAATTCCCTTTTCTTCGAACCATTCGACCCACTTTATTAAATCTTTTAGGGATCGGCCAAGGCGATCTAAACGCCAAACGATAAGTGTATCACCCTCGCGAAGATCTTCTTTAAGTTTGAGCAATCCTTCTCTTTCAGCAACAGATCCGCTAATTTTATCAGCGATCACTTTTTTGCACCCTTCTTTTTTAAGAGCATCTATTTGCAAATCTAAATTTTGCTCCAAAGTGGAAACGCGGGCATAACCAATTTTCATTGCTATTCCTAAACCTAGTTAATAAAGTCCTTTTTTTTATTATAAAGCTTCCGTTGATATATTACTAGTGTTTATTTACCTTCAAAACTCAATAACCACGTTCAACATTGATTTCTGTATTAGCCGGTAAAGAAAAGGTACCTTTTCTTTACTAAATTTAGAGCAGTAGGGGTAGTTTGCTGGAAAGTGCAGGGAACTACGTTGAGGATTTTTGAGCTCTTTCATATAACTAAATAGGGTTCGTCTCGAAAAGCCGTATCACGGTGAATACCAGTAACTACTGTTTTATTATCGCATGCCACGAGAAAGGAAGTGAAAATTTTTCTCCTATTTCTTCCGTTGTTTCGTAATGAGGGAGGTAAATTTCATCTATATGGTTAACTTCTCCTGTATAAAGGTGTATCCATCCATTTTCCTTGACGATTCTACGCGCTTTTCTAATATATTCTAAAAATAAACCTATGTTTTCTTTATTATTCTCTAGTGGAACATAAGAGGATAAAGCCGTTAGGATTTCCCCTGAGAAACATACAATACTATTCATATTGGTAATTGAAAAAACATCTTGAAGGAGTTGAGTGGACTTCAATAATAGCTTTTCATTTGCTTCCTGTAGATTAAAATTATCAGGAACTTTTTTTCCTGCAAGATAATCTATCTTTAATTGTTGGTCTTGATAAACATGTTGAAAAACGCCATGATCCATAACAACGACATCGAACTTTTCTTTTAGTTGATTTAAAACGGGTTTATCCAGAGGCCATGTGGCCAATAAAACAACATTAAGATTGTCGGAAACTGTTTGACATTTATTATCAGGGTCAAGATAAAACCAACATTCTGCGGAGCTTAGTTTTTTTAAAACCACAATTTCTTTTTGCAATTCATCAATTTTTGAAGATAAATATTGATTGTTTTTGTTTTCAATAAATTTATTTAATGTTGAAAAACCTCTAGATTTTTTAATAGCTAATTGAAACTCTTTTGTTTTAAGATTTTCAATTAGTTTTTCTCTATTCACCCTTTCAAAACTTCCTCTCCCAATTATAAGACCTTTTTTATTATTTTTTCCTAAAGCAGATATGGCTTCTTTTGACAATTCAAGAGGCACATGTGCGAACTTGAAAGACTTTGTGGATGGATTGGTAGCTAATGAAAAGATGCTATTAAAAGTTGATATCAGAAAAACAGCGAAAATTATCGTAAAAGATATTCTTTTTTTATTTTTGTAAAAAATATACATATATTTTTGTTCACCCTTTATTTTTTGCTTTAAAAGAACGGATAATGGTTATAAATCTAGTGAAAATTATTGCGGTCAAATTTTCCCGAGTAAGTTTTTTCCTCAAGGTAATTTAATCTTTTCAAAACTAAAGGCCTTGATCTTGCAACAAACGCAATTAAATAATCTTCGTATAATCTTTCGGCTTCATCCATCGTCAAAATCTCTCGCTTAACCGCAGATTTTGTATGACCCTCTTGGTTTCTATCAGCATTCTTACTCGTAGAGTCAGATTCCGAAAAAACAGTTTTAAAACCAAGCCTATCAACGACATATTTTAGGTCGGAGGGCTCCCGAATACCTAAGAACATGACCAAAGAACTAGAGAGAAGCGTTTTAATTTGTTTGGGATATGTATCTTCAACCCCTTCAATGGATTGAAAGATTCCAATTAATCTAATCCCATAGCTCCTGCCTAAAAGAATCATGTTTTTTACTTCTCTTATCCCGCCGATAACTGCCATCTCGTCCAAGAGAAAAATCATTTTTTTAGAGAGCTTCTTTTTTCTCTTTTTTAGTTCTTGTGTAACAATGCCGATCACCAAGCGAATAAAAGAGTTTCCTCCACTCTCCATTTCATCATTAGAAATGCAGAGAAAGAGATCAGCCTTATTTTCAAATAACTCTTCCATTTCAAAATTTGTTTCCGATGTAATCTCTCTAAATGACGGAGAGTCCAAAAATCGCAAACAACCCCTAGCCGTTGATAAATAACCTGAAAACTCTTTTTTCTCGGTGGATAATATTTTTTTAGCTATTCTAGTCGCAGCGCCACTCTTATCCAAAGAACCCTCTGCCACATTTTCTATATAGGCGTAGAATTCCTCACTAGTACCCATGAGAAAGTCATATACAACTTGAAGAGAGCGAGATTCTTTAGGCATTTGTGCTACAAGAATAATTAAACACGTTAAGATATCCTGACCTGTTTGAATCCAAAAATCTTCACGCTTGTCTCCTGTAGAAGGGCATAATGAGGCCACATACATTTTTACTTGATCAACAAATTTTTCACTTCCCGAATCAATAAAATCAAAGATGTTAATTTTTGCGCTTTCCTGTCCTGTCATATTATTCGTATCGAAAGCATAGACTTTTCGCGAGCCGTTTTTAGTCCGATGGCGAGCCGTCACTGTAAAGTTTTCAGCATCTTTCGGGTCTACAACAACCATAGGGCCGTCATACTCGAGAAGCGTTGGAATAATAAACCCTACACCCTTTCCTGAACCGGATGGTGCGATCAAAAGAGTATGGATAGGATCATACCTAAAGATTTCAGCAACCTTTGACTGCTTTATCTTCTCAATAAGTTTTATGTCATCCCCTTTTACAGACGAAAGGATACGTCCGATAGGTAGGCCGTTCTTATCGTTCTGGGATATTGCTTCTTGTGCGGAACAAAGTCTCGCGCTTCCATAAGGCTCATCTTCCACAAGTTTTTGAGCACCAAGCGAAAACAAACTATTTTTAAGAGCAACAAAGGTTGCTAAGATCGACACGAAGGCCGGAAGGGCAAAAATCATTAATATTTCGCCAAGCCACTTGAGATACTTCAAAGAAAACAATACCCTTTGCTTTTCAAGCTGAAGCCACCCTTTGTAGGCCAACAAACCTGAAAGAGACAGCGTTATAATCGCAACAAGACTAAGAAGGGATTTTTGCAAAAACGACTGTGGTTCGGCAATTCCCTTATAAGAAAAGTACAAAATGTTACCGACTATGACAGCGTAGATTACACCCTCTATCTGCATCATTTCCATTGATGTAACAGGAAAATAAGCCCGCCAATTCACAAACCAAACAATAGAGACAAGGGCTCCACACAAAATGTAGAGCCACAAGATTTTAAACGTATTTTGAAGGATTCTTACCATTAATAAATCCTTATCTTAAGGTCGGCAGCTTTAACGTCCTGCATTTTAATTTCTTTTAATTCAGACCTTAAGTTTACCATCTCATTCCAATCTTCCCTTTTTTTCTGAAACTGATCCTTTTTATTAAAAGCGTCCTGTAATTCCTTCAAAACCCCGTATTTTTTGACTAATTCAGGATGAGGAATATTGAGCTCTGTTTTAATAATTCTTTGCGTGCGAGGCTTCCATTCTATGTTTTCAAAACGTGGGGATTGAAATTGAGCGCCATAATTTGCACTGAATTCAAGAGCGTTTATATGTACGCTTTGCCGGTATTCCGTATCAATTATTTTATCACGTTCTTCAGAGCTTTTTGTATTCGCAGCCAGAGCAATAACTTTTTCAGGGTGAGCGGGTTGATTTGAGGTATTAACTTCAAACTTTTGTATGCCATAGGGAGTCTCCAAGTCAAACGTTGCCGTACACATGGTTTGAAGTTGCTTACAATCTTTGCTCACCGTTTTAACTGTGCCGTTTGGTTCAGTGACCTCAACCTCTACGGTATATATGTGCTTCTCACGGGTATCTGTCTCACCACAGGCAGTTAAGGCTAAAAGTGAGGCAAGTGCCGTTCCAAGTGTTAGTTTTTTCATTCTTCTTCTCCTTGTAAAGTTAATGGGAACCATTCCCGTTTGGTTATTTTTCTTATTCAAGTTCCTTTCGAACCACACTTTCGGTTACGAGAGAAACCAAGAAGGCGTTTAAAGAAATACCTTCTTTTTTCGCGCTTTCAATAAGTTTCATGTGTAGGGAAATTGGGAGCCTTAAGGCTATTTTTCCCGATGCTTTTTTATCTTGTGTCATTCATGTATCCTTTATGTATCCTTTATATGATACTATAAAGAAGATATATAGCAACACTTTTATTTATAAAACCTTCGTTATTTTCTACCTTTTTGCCCTTTTTTTTGCAAAAGCATGCTCTAAGCCTTTCAAAAGATTTCTGTATTTTTCTTCCCCAAGCCAATGGTAGTCTTTTGAATATTGGTTCCAAACCTCTTCGGTCATCGGGTATGGATTTCCCTTAGGGTAATTCAGTGGGATGCCTCCACTTAAATAACGGTAAAGAAAATGATATCTTTTTTCTGATCTATTTTTTTTCTCCTTTAAATGAAAATGAAAGCAAACTGCTTCCCCTTTTTCATTTACTGCCTTGAAATACGACA
>Ga0210052_1000810_pt1 | contig 20981 bp, 20 predicted proteins | sample CryGeymeta201508_FD_183976 | JGI IMG/M metagenome (GOLD analysis project Ga0210052, IMG submission 183976) | Groundwater microbial communities from Crystal Geyser aquifers in Utah, USA - Crystal Geyser metaG 2015-08 (SPAdes) (version 2) | ecosystem: Environmental > Aquatic > Deep subsurface >...
CGCCAGACCTGGCTGCGCTCTTCTGCGCATGTGAGTCCATCTGGCTTGGCAGTCCGCTGTGTTTTGCCCCGGCTTCCAAATATGTTGCAAAAGAAAAGTTACATCTATTGGTCTACGGCTGTGACGACATCGCGCTTCCTCATCGACCAGACCCCCTTGGACGCATGGTATTTACGATCGTTGGTACGATGGAACCGCGCAAAGGGCAGGACATTTTTCTTGATGCCATCAAGCTGTTGCCAACTGAACTAAGGCACAAAGCCTTCTTTCGAATGATCGGCTCCCCCTACAACGATTGGTCGGCCAATTTTGACAGGCAGGTGTGTGATCAGGCTAGACTGATCCCCGAAGTGGAGTGCCTTCCCAATATGCCATTTTCACAATTGCTTGAACAATATGCTGAAACAGATGTCGTGGTCTGCGCCTCGCGGGCAGACCCCTTGCCAATCTCGATTACCCAGGGACTCATGTTTTCCAAAACATGCCTATGTTCATCGGTGATTGGACAGGCCGGCATGTTGGCGGATGGGGAAAATGGCTTGATCTTTGAAAACGAATCTGCCGCAGCCTTGGCGGAAAAAATATCGTGGGCCATACAAAACCCACAAGCCGTCACTGCCCTTGGTATTGAAGGCAGAAAAATCTACGAAGAGCACTTCCTGATGAGTGGTTTTGCGTTCAATGTTAAGAACTTGCTGCAAGAACCCATTCCTACTATTCCTAAATCCAGCCAAATAGCATCATGAAGATTGACTACAGATTATTGACAATTGTTGCGTGTGCTTTTGTGGTTGCAGGCGCGGCAATCGTCATGACACGACAGGCGACAAATTCCGCTGTGGTGATGGAGATTATTCCGCCCAAGGGAGTGGCCATGACCGACCGTGTACACGACGGAATGCAGTTGGAAGTTACCGCCAAAGGGCTCACGTTAACGCTACCCAAATGTAATCTTGATAAATACCAGGACAAATTTTTTCTGCACTTGTATACCCGATCTGGGTTGGAAAAGAACCCGCCAGCCTTCATCAACCTTGACTTCTTTCTTGCCCAGGAAACAGGCTTGGCGCAGCAGATTCATGGCGAAAAGTCCTGCGTCTATCTCAAGCCATTGAGCGATTTTTCACCCCAGCAAGTCAATATTGGCCAGTTCACCGTCCCAAATGGCAATTGCTGTGAAATCACGTGGTCCCGAACCTACATTTTTGATAGAAACCTGCTTGGCAAATGATGATGGCTACCCCTAAGCCAGCCTCAGCCGTGGGTGCTGAGTCGCACGACCGGATGTATGGACTTGACGTTTGTAGAACCATGGCCATTCTCTCGGTTGTCTTTGGTCACATGCTGCAGCATTCAACACCCCATCCCTATCTCGCCTCGGTGGGGTTTATGGCCATTTTTGGCGTGGACCTGTTTTTTTGCCTGAGCGGTTTTCTGATCGGTCGAATCTTGATGCAGGTTTCCGAGCGATGGCCGCAAGAGCAAGAACGCGGTGTCATGCAATTTTGGTATCGGCGCTGGATGCGCACGCTCCCCCTCTATTTCTTTTTCTTATTCGTCGAGCTACAGATATATTGGGGTGGTGCGTCCAGCCTCTCTGCCCAGCAGGCTTATTTGGTTTTTGCGCAGAATCTTGCATGGCCTATGCCAAGCTTCTATGGTTTGACCTGGAGTTTGACCGTTGAAGAGTGGTTCTACTTTCTGTTCCCACTGCTGATCTTGCTGTCAATTGGATTTGGCAAAACGCCTCGTGCTTCGGTCTTGACCGCTATTGTGATTTTTTTGGTGATCCCGCCGGTATTGCGTTTTTTCTTGTTTGATGCAAGCGAATGGGATTATTTTGGCTTGGCAGAGACCAACTGGCTCGTCACGGTCTACTTCTCGGTTGTGGCGCTGGTGTTTGCCGGTTTGATTCCGTTTTTTTCAGGCCTCAGCCCGACCCGCTTCGCCTGGTTCAACCGCTTTGTAAAATACACCAGCCAGATTGCATACTCACTGTATTTGGGCCATGTTGTCGCATTTGCGGCTTGCATTTATATGTTTAAACGATTGGGCTGTTATGACACCATTTATCCCAATCCTTGGTTGACCTACCCCATCTTCATGGCGTTGGTTTACTTGCTGGCCTCGTTCACCTACTTTGCCATTGAAAGGCCATTGCTGACACTTCGTGACAAACGTCCCAAAGTGGACGCAAACACGCCGATCAAAGCGCAAGTTCCCAATTAGCAGCGGAATTTTTTCAATTTTCTTATGATTAATTTCCTCGAACCTGACTACACCGACCTGCCCGGTCGCCGCGTGCTCCCTCGTCCATATCAACGAATTGCATCAGTCGCTCCGCACATCGATGTATCCGTCATCACCCCCTACTACAACACTGAAGCGTTCTTTGTTGAAACGCTGGTGTCGCTTCAGGCACAAACCCTGCAAAACTGGGAGTGGATCATTGTCGATGACGGCTCAACCGACAAGGAATCAGTTGAAAGGCTCACCCGCGCGGTCGAAAAAGATGAGCGCATCCGTATCGTTCGCCAAGAAAATGCCGGGCCTGGTGCGGCGCGCAACACAGGGTATCGCCATGCCACCGGACGCTTCATTTGCCTGCTCGACAGCGACGACATGTTCGAGCCCACCTATCTTGAAAAGTGCGTTTGGTTTCTTGACTCAAACCCGGAATTTGCTTTTTGCAACGCCTACAGCGTGGTGTTTGGTAATCAAAATTTTCTGCACGCCGCCGGGTTTGAACGCGGCAAGATACACCTGCAAGCCAACGTGGGCCCGCCAATTTCTGTGATTCGGCACGCGGCCTACGCAGACTGTGGTGGCTTTGATGAATCCATCAGGTTTGGTCATGAAGACTGGGACTTCTGGTTAGCCATGGCAAAAGCCGGCCACTGGGGCTATACGATTCCCGAGTATTTGCAGTGGTACCGCAAGCGCGGTGACGGCCGCTATGAGCAAATCATGCGCTCCGGCAAAGTCAATGCTGAATTTGAAGCCCAGATGCATCGCAAATACGATGGGCTGGACAAGCACTTTCCCCAGCCCATTCGACGTCAGCCGCAGCCCTATGAGTCGATCACGACGACGGCGTTCGTGGCGAACCCCTTAGCGACCAACGCTGCTGGCCGACGCATTTTGTTCCTCGTGCCGTGGATGGTAACGGGTGGCGCTGACCGGGTGAACCTTGATCTGATTGAAGGTTTGACAGCCAGGAGGCACGACATCACGGTTTGCGCCACCTTACTGGCTGATCATGGTTGGGAGCATCAATTCAGCCGTTTTACCCCCGACATCTTTGTATTGCCAAACATTCTGCACCCGTCGGACTACCCAAGGTTTCTGGCTTACCTGATTCAATCCCGGCAAATCGATACCGTGCTCATCACCGGCAGCACCATCGGCTACCAGCTCCTGCCTTACCTCAGAGCGGTTTCTCCCGGTGTGGCCTTTGTGGACATGTGCCATGTTGAAGAGCCGCACTGGTTGAATGGCGGCCATCCGCGGTTCGGCGTGGGCTATCAGGATGCACTTGATCTCAACATCGTGACCACCCGGCACCTGGCTGAGTGGATGCAGGAGCGCGGTGCAGATGGCACACGGATCAGAGTGATGTACACGGGCGTTCGCTCTGTTCGAGCAACCCGCTTGGCGGGGCTGCGAGCCCAGGTTCGGGCAGAACTGAACCTGCCGGCAGAGGTGCCGGTGATTGTTTTTGCAGGACGAATTTGCGAGCAAAAGCGCCCTGCCCTGCTGGCTGCGATCCTCAAGAATGCGCATGAAAGCGGTTTGAAATTTCGGGCTTTAGTGATCGGCGACGGTGAACTGAGAGGGCAGTTTGAAGAGTTGATCAATCAATACCAGTTGATCGGCCACGTTCAGATGCTGGGCTCGGTGTCGCATCAGCGCTGGCTGGACATTCTGACTGCCTCCGACATGCTCTTGATGCCTTCTCAATATGAAGGCATTTCGATTGCGCTCCTGGAGGCCATGGCGGCAGGCGTGGTTCCGCTGGTCGCCCAAGTGGGTGGGCAGGAAGAAATTGTCAGCCCCGAGGCCGGCGTGTTGATTGCGCACGGAGCCAACGAGTTGCAGGAATATACGCAAGCAATTCAGCGCTTGCTGTCAAACCAGGCGCAATTGCAGCAGATGTCTGGGCAGTGCCAGGCGCTTGCTGCCACCAAGTTGTCTTGGGGCGGCATGATTGACAACTTTTTGACCATTTTGGATGAGGCCCATCAACGCCGCCTGACCCACCCCCGCCACCCAGTCAGTGCAGGCTTGGGGCGCGAATGGGCCGCGCTGGCGCTTGAAAACAAGCGTCTTGCCAAGGCGGTAGATTGGCTGTGGAATAACAAGCCTCTTTTAGCCGGCTCTGACACCCCGTCACTCACCACCCCGGCAGAGACACAAGCGGTGGTCAAATTCGCCGTTCTTTTGAGTCAAACCTGGCTGGGTCGCATGATTGTTCGCAGCCGTTGGGTGCAGCTGGCGGGCAGAAAACTCCTGAACAGGATGGCCAAACCCCATGCGGTGTAAGCGCAACCCGCATGACCTGACAGCTTTGGGTATTATTTTGGACAAGGATTCTTCATGAACATTGTGATATTTGGTGGTGGCGGTTTTATTGGGTCAACCATAGCGGATCGCTTGTTGCTGGAGGGCCATGCGCTCAGAATTTTCGAACGCCCACGGGTTGCACCCTACCGCAAGTTCCAAAAGCACGAAAGAGTTGAATGGATCACGGGAGACTTGTCGAGTACGCACGATGTGGACGAGGCGATCCATGGCGTTGACGCCGTATTGCATCTGGTCTCTACCACCCTGCCAAAGAACTCCAACGACGACCCGGTTTACGACGTGCAAAGCAATGTGGTGGCGACCCTGCAGATGCTTCAGGCCATGGTGGTTCAAAAAGTGCAAAAAATTGTGTTTATCTCGTCCGGTGGCACGGTCTACGGTAACCCGGTGTACTTGCCGATTGATGAAAAACACCCCACCGATCCGCTCGTTTCATACGGCATCACCAAACTGGCCATAGAAAAGTATTTGCAGGTGTTTGAGCGCCTGCACGGCATTCAAGCCATTACCCTGCGCGTGGCGAACCCCTATGGTGAACGCCAGCGCATAGAGACGGCACAAGGCGCCGTGGGCGTATTTCTGCACAATGCACTTAAAAACATTCCCATCAACATCTGGGGTGATGGCAGCGTGACCCGCGACTACATCCATGTCAGCGACGTGGCCAGTGCCTTTGTCAAGGCGCTGGCCTACACCGGCAGCAAACGCACGTTCAACATCAGTTCCGGCCTGGGCACCAGCTTGAATGCCCTGATTGCCATGCTGGAAGAAAGTCTGGGCAAACCGATTGAGCGCAGCTACCTGCCGGGCCGGGCGTTTGATGTGCCGGTGAGTGTGCTCAGCAATGACCTGGCCCGGGAAGATCTGCAGTGGCAACCCGTGGTCTCGATGCCCATGGGTATTGCCCGCACGGCCCAGTGGATGGCTGCGGAACTGGCGCGTTGAAAATCCTCCTGACCGTTCACCAGTTCTTTCCAGACTTTGCGGCTGGCACGGAAGTACTGACGCGCTCGGTCGCGCTGGAGCTGATGCGGCGCGGCCATCAGGTGCACGTGTTGACGGCATTTCCGTCTGAGCACCTGTTGGCTGACGACCAGCGCTGTGACGAATACGACGTTGAGGGCATCCACGTCTACCGCTTTCACCATGCCTACACCCCCATGGCAGGGCAAAACGCCATGGTCGCTCTCAGTTACGACAACCATCTGGCCGCCGACTACTTTTCAAAAATAGTGGCACGCTTCAAGCCCGACGTGGTGCACTTCTTTCACCTCAACCGGTTGGGCACCGGGCTCATTGACCGGGCGGTACAGACGGGCCTGCCGGCCTTCATGACCCCCACCGACTTTTGGTCTGTGTGCCCCACGGCGCAGCTGGTGCTGTGCAATGGTCAGCTGTGCCAGGGGCCGGGCATCCCTGCTGGCAACTGCGTCAAGCACTTTGCCCAGAGCACGCAACAAGGCCTCACCGGCGTTATGGCCCGCTGGCTGCCCACGCCTGCGGCCAACTTGCTGGTGCGGTTGACCCAGGCAGGTGTGCTGCCGCCTTACCCGCACCGCGCAGAGGTCTCGGCCATCGGTGCCCGGCTGGCAAGCAACGTGAGCCGGCTGAACAAGCTGACAAAAATACTGGCCCCTAACCGCCCCATGCGGGATCTGTTGGTGCGACACGGTGTCTTGCCCAGCTTGGTCACCCTGGCCGGTTATGGTATTGACCTGGCAGCGCCGGCGCAGGGTCAGCGGCCACCGCCCCGGCAGCCACTGCGGATTGGCTTCATTGGCACCCTGGCCCGGCACAAAGGCTGTCATGTGCTAATTGAAGCCTTCAAAGCGCTACCGCCCGGTCGGGCAGCGTTAAAAATCTATGGCAACGTGCACGACTTTCCGGGCTACGCCCAGGCATTGCAGCAAAGCGCCGGCCAGCATCCTGGCATCGTGTTTTGCGGTGTCTTTCCCAACGCAAACATAGCGCAGGTGCTGGCCGGGCTTGACGTGCTAGTGGTGCCCTCGCTGTGGGCTGAAAACACCCCGCTGGTGCTGCACTCTGCCCAGGCGGCGCGCTGTGTGGTGGTTGCGTCAGACTTTGCGGGCATTGCCGAAGTGATTGAACATGAGGTGAACGGCCTGCTGTTTAAGGCCGGCAACGCGGCCGCACTGACCCGGCAACTGACACGACTCACCGGCGAGCCCGGCCTGGCCGAGCGCCTGAGTGCCAACACCCGGCCGCCCAAATCAACCGCCCGCTATGTGGACGAGCTGCTGTCCGTGTGGCAAGCTGCCTGAATGAAAAAAGTTGCCATCATCATTGTCAACTGGAACTCGTGGCCCCTGCTGGCGCGGTGCTTGCAGGCGCTGGCGGCGCAAAGCTATCAGGACTTCAGCGTCACCATCATCGACAACGCCAGCAGCGACGCCATGCCCGACGCGCTGCTGGCACCGTTTCCAAAGGTGAACCTGGTGCGCAACAGCCGCAACACCGGCTTTGCCGCTGCCAACAACCTGGCGGTGCAACAGCACAGCGGCAGCAGCGAATGGGTGGCCCTGCTTAACCCCGACGCTTTTCCAGAGCCCGATTGGTTGGCGCAACTCATGCACGCCACCCAGGCACACCCGGATTGCGCCGTGTTTGCCAGCCGCCAGCTGGACGCGGCCAACCCCAGCCGGCTTGATGGCGATGGCGATGTGTACCACATCAGCGGCCGGGCCTGGCGCGCCGGCCACAGCTACGCGGTACCGGCACACAGCCCGGCAGTGCGTGCAGCGTTTTCACCCTGCGCGGCAGCCGGTCTGTACCGCCGCAGTGCTTTTTGCGAGGTGGGCGGTTTTGATGAAGACTTTTTTTGCTATTTTGAAGACGTGGACCTGGGCTTTCGGCTGCAACTGGCCGGCTACCGCTGCCTGCTGATCACCGGCGCCGTCGTGCACCACTTGGGGGCATCCTCCACGGGTGGGCAGCACAGCGATTTTGCCGTCTACCATGGTCACCGCAACCTGGTCTGGACTTATGTCAAAAACATGCCCGGCATCTTGTTCTGGCTGCTCTTGCCCTTGCATCTGGCACTCAACCTGGTCACCCTGCTGCACTATGCGCGCCGATCTGGCGTGATATGGCGCGCCAAGCGCGATGCCTTGCGGGACTTGCCTGCTGTCTGGAAGAAGCGCCAAGTTATCCAGCGCCAACGCCGCGCCAGCCTGGTAAGCATTTGGCGCCTGCTGCACAAACGCTGGCTCTAGCCGCCTGTCGGAATACCGTTTGTGGTGCGCTGCCCGTCTTGATCTGGGTCGAAGGGGTAGAAGCGCCCTTCGACGCAACTCAGAACTGACCGCGCAGTGCATACGGTTTCATCATTCGGGCTGCTTTATTGCCCGCGCCATGGCCTGCGTCCTGTACTTATTGCTCTTCATTTAATAGCTGTTAACGCATATTCTATGCGGGCTAGAGGCCTAAAAGACTTAAAAGACTTTAAATCTTGAACAGCCTTGTAGCCACACACCATGCCGCCCATGAAAAAAACCCCGGCGCCGCTTGCACGACGCCGGGGTTTGACTTAGCCTGGCTAAGAAATACTAAACGGTTCAGTAATTATTGAGCGCCAGTGACATCGCTGAAGTTGCCGTTGGCATTGGTCAGGAAGAAGGACTGTGCGTCCATAGTGTTGGTCGGCGCGGTCAAGCGCAAACGAGGCCGTGCTGTGGCGGCCGGTGCAACACCGATCGCCGCTTCGACCGCTGCGGAGGTTACGGTCAATGAGCCACCGGCCTTCAAGTTAAACAATTTGCCGGACGCGCTCAAGGTGCCGTCTTCATTGATAAATTGACCGGTCACATCAGCATCTACGGTGCCCGTGTTGATCGCGCGGACGAAGCTCGTGTATCCGACGGTACTCGCTGGAATATAGCTACGTACAGTTCTTGTTGAACCGTTGAAATCCAGCGGATAACCGATACCCGTCACTGTCGGCTTCGCATCCGTTCCAACGGCCTCCGTAATCGTTCCAGTGATAGTTGCAGTAATCGGACTAGCCGTTTTACCAACACCCGGTTTGCTCATACAAATATTGATTGCGGTGCCGCTAACCAAACTCGCTGTAGGGAAAGTAATGGTTGTCTTCAACAAACTGCTTGCAGTTGTGAATGCGGCCGTTGTGGTACCGGCGACAGGTACTGCGCAGGCGGTACTGGTCACGTCAGCAAATAACGTGGCACCAACCGGAAAAGCTTGACCAGTTCCCGGTGTAACGTCAATTTTTACGTTCGTAGGCGGAGTGTTTGCGCTACCGGCAACAACCGTGTAATCAAACGTGGAATTTCCACTTTGACCTTGCACTGTAGCGACGTCTTTGAATGTCACTGCTCCTAAGGCCACGTCAGCGACTGTATAGGCACTGGCCACGGGCACAGCTGTCAAATCAATTTTTCCGGTATAGAGTGGCAGAGCATCAATAGTCGAAGTAATTGCCTTGTTACTGCTGGCAATCGCGCCGGTCGCAGTAGCGCCGTCAGCAGAAGTCGCCAAAGCGACTGTAGACTCGAGATTTGCGGCAGGTATCGTAACCAAAGTCAGGACTGCGGCAGCGTTGATCGTGCCACCAGCAACGGCCATCGTAGCGTTGTCTGCCAGCACGTTACCCGCAGAAGGAGTCCAAGTCATGGCGCTCAGGCCAAGCAGGGTTGTTGCACCAGTCTGAGTCGTAAAGTCAAGCAGTACTGTGGTCTTGTCAGTCGACAAGGTGATTACCAGACCGGGGACTGCTGGGCCGACACTAGCGGCAGCTGTCGTGCCAGCCAGTTTGAAATCGGTCACGGCAGGAGTCGCTGCAAAAGTCCCATTAGTCAAGCGCAGGGTGAAAAACAAATGCGTACTCGGATTGGCGGTCAACGAGCTTGCTGTGCTGTAGGAAATAGGGCCAACTGTGGAGAGCGCAACAGGCGTTGTGTTAGCAGCAGTAAAGTTCTCAGTAGCAAACACAGTATTCGTCGTCGACAAAGTTCCGGCATTGACCGAGCCGGCAAGAACCAGCAGCGCAGAAGCAATTGCTGTATAGGAAATTACGTTACGTTTTTTCATTTTCAAAACTCCAATAAAAAAAAAGAATAATCAAAATACACTTCAAACCCATTGGCTCTGCGGTCTCGATGTAAGCGTCTTTCGAAAGACCAGTGAACTATAGCAGTTCAAACCATCACATCAAGTGGGGTAGTGTGCATTTAGTAGGCAATTTACAACGAATTGTTTGTTTTTTGAGTGGTCTCGTGGTGTTCATAGGTGTTTACCCTGTTGAATGAAGGTGTTGGGCGGGGATGTCCGACGCGGGCGCGGTGGTCGAGTGAAATCGACTCTACAAGGTGGGTGCTGAACTTTTCGATGAAGGAGTCGCTGGACTTGGCGCTGTGGGGCTCGCCGCGCTTGGCGATGGCTTGGGTTTGGCCCACTCGCCCAGGCGATTACGAAAGGCGTCGGTGATTTCTTGGGCATCATGGTCATCGGCGACGATGTAAGGGGTGATGAGCACCAGCATCTCGGTTTTGCGGCCGTTGTCGCTGTTGGTGCGAAAGAGCTGGCCGGCCACCGGAATGTCTTTCAGAAATGGCACACCGGTCTCGGAGCGGCTGTTGTTCTGCGACATGAGACCCCCAAGCAGTACCGCGGTGCCGTCTTTGAGTGACAGGTGGGTGTCGACTTTGCGGGTGTCAATGATGGGCGAGCCCGCCACGCCAACGCGGGTGCTGTCGCTAACCTCCTGGGTTACGTCCAGGTCGATGCGGTCGCCTGAATAAATAATGGGTTTGACGGTGAGGATGACGCCCGTTTTGCGGTATTGCACTGACTGCAGCACGCCCACGCCGCCGGTGGCGGCATTGGTTTGCTGCTGGTTGATGGTGGGGATTTCAGAGCCGACCTGGATGGTGGCGGTTTCGCCGTTGCGCGCCAGGATGCGCGGGCTGGAGATGACGTTGGCTTTGCTGCTGGTGGCCAGCAGGTTGATCAGCGCGCGCAGGTCGCCGACGCTGTTGATTCGCCCAATGGTGAGCCCACCGGTGCCGATGCCAATGCCAGCGGTAGCCAGGCCGCCGTTGCCCAGCGGCACGCCAGCGCGGGTGCCGCCCACATAGTTGGAGCCAATCGAGCCAAAAGCCCATTCAACCCCGAGCTGGGTGGTGTCGTCGAGCGTGACTTCGGCCACGGTGACTTCGATCAGGGCGGATTTGGCGGGTTTGTCCAGCTCTTGCAGCAGGTTGAGTAATTGGGTGTGGTTCTGGTCGCTGCCCTGAAAAATGAGGGTGTTGGTGGCGGCGTTGACGATGACGCGGCCGCTTTTGGCCGGTGCTTTTGGCGCACCCACCACCACCGTGCCGGGCGCATAGGTTTGCACCGGCGCGGCCTGGGTCTCGCCCAGTACATCCTGCATGGTCTTGGCCAGATTGTCGGCGTTGGTGTAGCGCGCCTGGTAGGTGAAGTAGCCACCGCCCGAGCCGCGGCTGGGGTTGGGTTTGTCAAAGTCGCGGGCCCAGTCGGTGATGTGGCGCATGACGGCGGGGTCGGCGGCAAACACAATCAGGGCGTTGATGCCCGGGATCGGGATCAGGTTGATGGGAAACTGCCCGGCCGAGCCGGCCGTTGTGGTGGCGCTGTAGCCTTCGGCGGTGAGCACGTCCACCAGCTTTTTGGCCAGTTCATCAGCCGACCAGAAGACCGGGTTGATGCGCTGGCTTTGACGGCCTTTCATGAGGGGTTGATCCAGCACATGGATGGCCGCCAGCACGGCGGTGACGTCGTCAGACTGGCCGCTCAGGATCAGTGTGTTGTGGGGGGCGTCGTCAATGATGCTGACTTTGGAGCCGAATATTTTGGTCAGCCAGCCCGAGACCTCGCTGCTGCGCACGGCTTGCAGTTCCACCAGTTGGTAAATGGGGCGCAGGGCCAGCGGCACTTCGGGCAGGGCGCGGCCGCGCAAGATTTCAGGTGCATAACCGGTTTGGGTGTTGTCAGGGGCAATGCGGTAGTTGCCCGTGCCCAGGTCAGTCACGGCAACGCCGTAGGTTTTGAGCAGCAGGCGCGCCGCGTTTTCAATTTGGGCGGGGGTTTGCAGGGTAGAAGCGCGCAGCGTGACCAGGTCTTTGCGGCTGGCCACTTGCGGGTCCATGCTGTAGGTTTTTTTCAGGATCAGGCCATAGATGGCCTGCACAAAGTTGGGCAGTGGCATTTGGTCGAAAGCGACCGTGATGTTGGCTATGTCTTTGGATGCAGGCGCCGGTGCGGCGGGTTTAACGGTGCTCAGCGTATCGGCCGGGGGTGGCTTGGGTGTGTCCTGGATGCTGGTGACCAGCGTGGTGTCGGCTCTGGGGGTGCCCGGTACTTCCAGCAGTTGGCCGGCACGCGATTCGGCACGGGGCTTGACCAGTGGCTCTGGCAGGATGGGTGGGTGGCTGGCGCAGGCACTCAGTAGCAGGCTGGTGATCAGCAGTGCCAGCGGGGTGCGCGTGCTATTTTGCAGGGTCATTTTTGTAGATTCCAAAGGCGAGTTTTTTCTTGTCGGGGGTCATCACGAAAAAGCGGTCTTTTTCGATTTGGACGATTTTGATGCCGTCGGGCAGGGTGTCGCCTGCCTTGAGCATTTCGACGGGTTTGCCGTCAAATGCGAGCAAGATGAAACGGTCTGCGCCGCTACGGGCAATGCCCAGGATGTGCCACTCGGGTTCTTTGATGGCATCAGCCGCCGTCCCGACGACGCCCCAGAGGTTGCGGGCGTTAATGGCATCGGTGGATTTTTTGCTGTCGTGTTCCGCCAGTTTGGGCAGGTTCCAGGGTTCGCTCACCGGGGCCTGAGGCTGGGGCGGTGCAGGTAGGGGGGTGGCAAACCAGATGCTGGTCGCGGCAATCAGCACCAGGGCGGCCATGAGGGGGTAGAGGTTGTCGTGGATGAAGCGCATGACTAGCGTGCCCCTGGTTTTTGGAAGTAGACATACAGTTCCATGTCGACCCGTGGCGAGGGCTCTTTGCGCACGTTGAGTGCCGACACGACAATTTGCTTGTCGTGATTTTCGATCAGGGTCAAAAAGCTCATGAGGCTTGGCGCGCTGAACTCAAGGTTGAGCTTGGCTTTGAGCTTCCAGAGGTCGGCGGGGGGGCCTGAAGGAGAGCTGGACGGTGGGCTGTTGCCCTGGCTTTGGGTGGGTGTGCTGGACGCGGCTTCTTCCAGCACGGTGACGCTGATTTGCGGTTTGCTGATGCCGGCTTTGGCCATGCTGGCGTTGAGCCAGTCTTGCAAGGCGGCTTGCGCCAGCCCGGGGGTGGCGGCTTGCCATAGCTTGCCTTCGAGTTGCACGGCCATGACCTTGGTGGGCGTTACCCGGGTGGGCCATTGTGGCTGTGCCAATTGGGCTTGCAGGCGTGTTACGGATTGGGCGGTGGCACGGTGCTGTTGCGTTTGTTGTTGCAGGTTGTCGCGCAGCAGCAGGATGCCATAGAGCCAGAATATGCCGATGATCAGGGCGACGCCCCAGCGCAATCTGGGGTTGTCGCGCAGTTGGGATAAAAGATTGTCAAACATGTTTAGCTACCGTTGACGTCCATTTGAAAGGTGATGCTTTTGGGGTCGCGGCCGGGCAGCGCTTTGACGTCGCGGAACGGTCCGGCTTGTTGCAGCAGGCCAATCAGGTTGGTGGTGGAGATGTCTGCGCTGGAGGTAAGGGTAAGCTTGAGCTGGCCGGACTGAAAGTCCCAGTCTTTGATGTAGGACTTGTCTTGCGGCAGCACCTGCGCGATGCTGCCCATGAGCGTGAGTTGCTCGGGGTAGGGGGCCAGGGCACGCAGAGCGTTGATGCGCGCCAGGTGATCAAGCGCCTGGCTGCGTGCCAGGGTAATAGGCGCTACGTCTTGTTGCAGTTGTGCCTGTTGCTCGCGCAGGTGTGCGGTGCTTAGCTGTACTTGATACAGATTGAATGCATACCAGAAAGTGGGCACCATCAGCACGACCGCGCTGAGTGCATAGGCTAGCCGCTCGCGTTGCGCGGTCTGGTTGTCGGGTGAGCCTTGTGGGTTGACCCAGGGCGACGCCATCAGGGGGTTGATGCGTGGCGCGGGCGGCTGGTTTTGCTGCTCGGTGGGTGGGATGCCCGCATCGCGCTGAAACATCAGCCATTCGTCCGGTGAGGGGGTTTGCGGCCACCAACGGCTGTGTGCGAGTTGGCCGTCGCGCCAGAGTTGCCCCTCGCAACCTTCATGGCAGCGGCTCAGGCACAGGCCGCCCTGAAACGGGCTTTGTAACACGGTCTCGGGCAAAATCTGCACGCGCGGGGCTTTGAGCCCCTGCGCTGCGATGGCCAGTTTGACCTTGTCGGTGTCCCAGGCCCAGACCAGTGCCTGTTGGCCATGCCAGCCAACAAAGTAGTCGCTGCTGGCAAAGGGTGTCCATTGCGCCAGCTCCAGTCTGAGTGCCTGGGCACGGCTTTTGGCGGGGACTTGCGCAAGATCAAAGATGTTAAAGCGGTACAGCGGCCGGGCTAGCACCCACTGCAGGGTGCCAAAACGATTTTGAGGTGTTTCGATCTTTGCAGTGTTTTGCACATAGCGGCGTACCGGCAAACGGAAAGACATTGAGGGGGTGACCATTAGTGGAAGACAGGTTAATTTTAGTGTGGCACGGTTTAACCGCCCAAAAGGAAGGCCGGGAGTTTGTCCGGCGGGGCGATCGAGCGTGCTGGCAGCGCTGACACATCGGCTGGTGCTGCGGTATGCCGTGTGGTTGGCACGCGGCTGTAGTAGTCGGTGCGCCAGGGGGCGGTGGGATTGGTGGGCGTGAGTTTGATGTTGTACTGAATGGCCCAGGGCAAGCCTTGGGTGGACTGGGTGATGCGTAGCGTGTCGCTGGGGATGGCAATGATGCCCATGCCCATTGGCAGGTTCAGTGGCACAGAGGTGATTTGTGTGATTTGCCCCTCATAGGTAAAGGGGAGCAGTTTGCGCTGGGTCAGTATGAATTGCGCGATGTCCTCAGACACACCGGGCAGGGTTGCCAGAACTTCGGCGGGAGCGGTGTTGGGGTTAATGCCCATGGATTGGCTGGTGGTGGTCAGGTTGACCAGTCGGTCGTTTTGCCAGAGTTGCGGTGCGGCGCGCCAACCGATGATGCGTTGGGCTTCCCAGGGGGTGAGCAAAGCCCGGTTGGCGGGCTGCAGTAAATTTTGGGCGCGGTATTCGCCTTCTTCGGCCCCATTGAGCCGGTGCAGACTGTCGGCATCGGTGTAGTCGCGCAGGGTGTCGATCATGTGGCTGCGTTGATCGGCCTCGATGCCCATCAGGCCCAGAAAACGGTTCAGTCGCCCGTCGTCGGTCAGGTTGAGGTTCAACAAGCCACGGGTATCTTGAATTTGTACCAAAGTGTTGCCTTCGCCCTGATAGGGGCGGTTGTCGAGGTAAATGGCGATGTTGCCGCGGCCCAGACCGTATTCGGTCATGCTGGTGCTTGCGAGCCGGTACAGGATTTCGGCCTGGGTGGACGCCATGTCGATGAGGGCGCGGGTGTTTTGCCGCGACTGCTGCGCCAGTTCAACCGAGCGGGCCACGCGTTCGGCAAAATAGCCCGCTGCGATGGCCACAATGACCAATACCCAGAGGGTGAGTACCAGCACGAAGCCGCGTTGTTGTGTCGCGTGGCGTGATGGCGCAGCTTGAGTCATCATGGAACGAATCCTGCTGGGCCTTGTGGGCGCTGGGTGCCTGGTGAAGTGCCACCAAAAAAATCTTGCGGACGTAGCAGTGGCTCAGTGGGGCCCATTGGCGAGGCCACGATGATGCGGGACTGACCGGCATCATTGGCTTGCAGTTGAATTTGTTTGGGCAGTTGCGGGAATAGCCCCAACGGTGGCGGCCAGCTGTCGTGTGGGGCTTGCTGTTCATCGATATAGACGAAGCGCGCCGGCTTGCCGCGCCAGCTTATGACTGGCGTTTCGCGTTTGTCTTCGGTGTAAATGAGTTCGGTCATGCCACTTTGCGGGTTGCTTCTGATTTTCCAGGCGATTGGGGTGGGTGCGCCGTAGTTGTCACCGAGGGGGTTGCTGCTTAGGCCGGAAAAGGCTTGATCTTTGCCGCGGAACAGGTTGCTGCCGTCGGCGTGGTCTGGATACAGGCCCTGAACGGTCTGACGGTACCAGTCGGTTGCCATTTGGCCTTGTTGGATATTGAATAATTCTGTACCGAAACGTTCCTGCAAACGGTAGGCGCGTTCGAGGGCCTGAAACAGGACGCTGCTGATCATGGCCACCATGATCAACACAACGAGCACCTCGACCAGGGTAAAGCCGACCTGCTTGGCGTGTTCGCTTGTACGGTTGGAAAATGAATGGCGCATGGGGTGTTCAGAAGGGGGGCAGTATGTCGCGCACCTTTTTGTAGCCAACTTGCTGCAAGGTGAAGCCAAACCAGAATTGTCCGTTTGGCTTTTGCACGGTTAGGCTGGTTTGATACGTGGCCAGCTGATAAAGGCCGATACCCACCGGGTAGCTGGCACCATCGCGTGGTTCGGTGGTTGCCGCGGCGTTCCATGACAGGCGATATGCGCCGAGGTTGGCCTGCCCTTGCGGTGTGCTCATGGGGTTGATGCTGCGCATGTATTCCAACGCATTCAAGGTTGCGTCATTTTCAGCGTTGTTTTCCTGAACGCGGTTCAACGTCATGATGTTGCTGTTGACCCAGCTGAACAGGGCCATGCCGGTTGTTGCAATCAGTACGAGCGACACAATGGCTTCCATCAGGGTAAAGCCGTGTTGCTGGCGGCGCGAGCGTCGGTTCACGGTAGGCCCGTGCCGGTTGTGGGCTTGCACAGCGGCGGTGTCAGCTGCAATTGTTGGCGAAATTCGTCCGGCCCCAGCAGGGTGATCTTGCCGCCGCTGCATAGGCCGTTGAAGCTGTAGCGGATCGGCTGGCTGGCCTCAATGCGCCACCCCGCAGGCATGTTGATGGGGACGTTTTTGGATGTGGGCGCTGGCAGCGAGGTGAGTTCTGCCGGTTGGCCGCTGCTGTAGGCGCGGTAGCCCAAGTTGCCAATTTCTGTGAGCAAGCTGTCACGCTGAGCCGTGATTTCAAAGCGCCGTGCCATGGCATAAAAACGTGGCAGAGCGACGCCAGCCAGGAGCCCAATAATAACCAACACGACCAAAATCTCGATCAGGGTGAAGCCCCTGACAAATTTTTGCATACCTCTGTGTGGCTATTGGGAAGGTGGCAGTTGTCCAATATCGGCGTCGGTACTCTCGCCACCGCGCTTGCCATCAGCGCCCAATGAATAGAGGGCGAAGGGCTGGCCATTCGCGCCGGGCAGGCTGTAAAGGTAGGGGTTGCCCCAGGGGTCGAGCGGCACGTCCTGGTCAAGGTATGGGCCGCGCCAACGCGAGCGAACATTTTGATCAGTAGGGGTTTGGTTGAGTACCAGCAAGCCCTCGGCCTGGGTTGGGAATCTGCCCACATCGAGTCGAAATGTCTCTAGTGAGCCTTTGAACATTTTGACTTGCACTTCAGCGGTTTTAACTTTGGAGCTGTCGACGCGGCCGAATAGTCGGGGGCCTACAAGACCAGCCAACATGCCGATGATGACGAGCACGACGAGCATTTCGATGAGGGTGAAGCCGCGTGACGGATGGGTTGTATATTTCATGGGATCAAGGGTTAAGCAACGCTGTCATTCATGCTGGTCACGGCGAGCATGATGGCGACCATGATCACCCCAATGACACTGCCGATCAGCAATATGGCGATGGGTTCAAGCAGTAGCAGGAATCGTTTCATTCTATCGCGCCCGGCGTTTTCATACAGCGTGGACAGGGCGCGCAACATTGGCGCGAGCTCGCCGGAGCGCTCACCAACCCGTACCAGGTTGATGCCAGTGGCTTCCAGGGCGCGGTTGGCTGCCAGTGCGTCTGCAAAGCGGGCGCCGCCGCGCACTTCGCGCAGAACTTGTTGCAGGCTGTTGCGTAGCCCGGTGACTTTTACCCCGGTCAAAGCCAGATCCATCGCGGTGATGATGGGCACCCGATTCTCCAGCAATGCGCTCAACATGGATGCCCATCGACCCATTTCGGTTTCGATGATCCATTGCCCGAGCAGGGGCAAGCGAACCATGCCTTCATACGCGCGAGCTCGCATGATCGGGTTGCGCAGCGTGGCTGTGACTCCCATGAGGATGGCCAACGCACCCATGCCAACCCAGAGCAGGTTCGCTTGCACAAACATGCCGGTGCCAATGACCCACTGGGAAAGCAGCGGAATTTGGGATGTATTGCCCTTGAGCAGGTTTGAAAATTTGGGTACCACGACAATAAACACCAGCAAGGTTGCGGCAATGCCTGAAACCACCAGAATGGCTGGGTAGGTCAGCGCATTGCGCATTTCCTGGCGCATGCGGTTTTCGTATTCCATTTGGGTGACAGCCGTATGTAATGAGTGGCCTAGCTTGCCAGTGAGTTCACCCGCAGCCGCCAATTGGTACAGGTAGGTGGGGAAATCCAGCTCTGCCTTGCGCAAGGCCTCCGAGAATCGCTCGCCGCTTCGTAGCGCGGCCAACGTTTTGGCAAAGGCGGACCCGATGGCTGTGCCAGCATGGGCGGAGCTGATGGAGTCCACCGATTCAGCCAACGGAACACCGGCATTGAGCAATGTGGTGAGCTCTTGTATGGCAAGCGTCTTGTCCTGGCTGCTGGCTTTCTTGCTGCCTGCCTGGCCCGCCGTTGGGACTGCAATGGTCGAAATAATGGCAATGGGAGTCAGGTTTTGCTGTTGCAGCAAGCGCATGGCTTCCCGCTCATCAAGGGCACTGATTTGACCGTTCAGCACATGTCCCTGGGCATTGGCTGCCTGGTATTGAAAGTCCATTAGAACAGCTCCACGCCTTCGCTCAGACCGGTAACGCGCAAGACTTCATCGGTGCTGGTGAGACCCCGCCAGGCTTTGATCAGCCCGTCTTCACGCAGGTCACGGTAGCCCTGCTGTTGGGCAATCTTGAGCATGTCAGCGGCTGGTTGCTGGCGCATGATGGCTTCTTGAATTGGCTGTGTGACCTCAAGAAATTCAAAAATACCCAGCCGCCCCCTATAACCGCTGCCGCGGCACTCCGTGCAACCGCGGGCGACGCGCCAGCGCGGTTGACCGCTGAACAAGGTGGGTACTCTGGCTCTGATCTTTTCGGCCGATTCGATGAGACTTGGGGTGGGAGTGGCCGGTGCGGCGCACTTGTCACAGAGTTTGCGCACCAATCGCTGCGCCTGGACTGCGCGCACCGAAGAGGCGATCAAGAAGGGCTCTACGCCCATGTCCAGCAGACGGGTAAAGGCGCTCAAAGAATCGTTGGTATGCAAGGTGGAAAGCACCATGTGGCCGGTGAGTGCTGACTGCACGGCGATTTCGGCGGTCTCCAGATCGCGGATCTCACCGATCATGATGATGTCGGGGTCTTGCCTCAAAATGGCGCGCAGTGCGCGGGCAAAGGTGTAGCCGATGTCACTCTGGGTCTGGATTTGGGTGATGCCAGCCATTTTGTATTCAACCGGGTCTTCTACCGTGATGATTTTTCGGGACCGATCATTGGCTTTTTCAAGACCTGCATAAAGGGTGGTGCTTTTGCCGGAACCCGTTGGCCCCGTCACCAACAGGATGCCGTGCGGCTCATTGATCCAGCGGGTGAATTGCTGCAGGTGGTCTGGCTCCATGCCCATGGCGTCGAGGTTGAGGTCGGCACGTTCTTTAGGTAGCAGCCGCATGACGATGGATTCGCCATTAACGCCGGGAACGCACGAGACACGAATGTCCATTTCTATGCCGCTGGCTCGGGTTGAAATGCGTCCGTCTTGTGGCAAGCGCCGCTCGGCGATGTCCATGCCGGAAATGAGTTTGATGCGCGATGCCACGGCATCAAAGCGTTGGCGCGGCAGTGTCATGCGCAAGTGCAATACGCCGTCGATGCGGTAGCGCACTTCAAATACACGTTCGTCCGGTTCCAAATGGATGTCGGACGCGCCGTCGTCGGTGGCTTGTGAGAGGAGATTGTTGACGAGTTCGACAACCGGCGCTTCTTCAGCGAGTTCGCGCAAATGGGCTATTTCGTCGTGCGGCTCGCCCGGTAGGTTGGATTGAATGAGTCGGAGCACCCCTTCAATGTCTTGTGTGCGTGCAAAAGCCCATGACAGCTTGTGCGATGGATAGGCCGCTGTAAGTGTCTCTTGCAGATTGCTGTCTATCGGGTTGCGCGAGGCGCAGTTGATGATTGCGTCTGCACCCGCCCACACCAACACACGTTGATCTTGAAACCACGCCGAAGAAAGCCCGCTCAATTGAATGGCGCTCAGAATGCCGTCCGCCTGATCAGGCAACTCAATGTTGCCAAGCAAGCGTAAATTGAGTTGCTCAGCCAGAACGGGCAGTAGTGCATCTTCCGAAATGGCGCCAATCCGAACCAATATTGCACCAAAACGCCCTTTGAACTGCTGCTGAAATGCCAATGCCTTGTCGATGTCTTTGGCATTTATCAACCCGCGCTGTAATAGTAGTAGGCCGATAGGCTGTGGTGTTGGGTTAGGTGATTCCATCAGTGGTGCTTGGTGCTCTGTGCCTGTAACTCTAATTTTAACAATTTGGGTCCCATCGCCGGACTCGTTTTTGGAACAAGGATATTCTTGTAAATGAAGGGAAATGACAAAAAGAAGAAAACAAGCGGTCAACTGAGGAATCTAGGATCATGGCCGCATTGAGACCCGGCGCATCTGGTGCTCTGAGGCGCTCAATGGGTATTTGGATTTCCCGCATGTGGCGCAAGTCTTTCTGATCGAGCGAGAGGTGTTTCACAAGAAGAGCGGCAAGCATTCGATGGAGATCGCAGTGGGTCTGACAAGACAGACACCCGCTCAAGCCAGTCCACAACAAGTGCTGCAAGTCAATCGTGGGCATTGGACGATTAAAAATAGTTGCCACTATGTGATCGACTGGAACTTTGATGAAGACCGCAGCCGTATTCGAACAGGTCATGAACCCGAGAATGTCACTCGGCTACGCCGCTTCGCTGTGGGTGTTTTGCGTCTCATGGGCAGCGTCAAAACCAGCATCGCTGAAAAGATGGCCACTACCTTGTAAGAAGTGATACCAAGCAATCCGGGGGATGAGTAAATGGCTGCGGGTCGAGTTAGCTTTCGCGGTTGGGTGTCATCAAGGATTTTCACAACCTCAGCCGCTGCGAGACTGCACACCTTCACTGTGTCTTTCGGCATCGAGGGTGCTGCTCACTTGATGCATGAAAGTTACGTCAAAAGAGCCTGAGCAAATTCACGTGCATTAAAGGTTTCCAGGTCTTCAAGTTGTTCACCCACACCAATGAAGTACACCGGAATCGGCCGTTCATGTGCTATCGCTGCGAG
>Ga0210052_1000819_pt1 | contig 20760 bp, 19 predicted proteins | sample CryGeymeta201508_FD_183976 | JGI IMG/M metagenome (GOLD analysis project Ga0210052, IMG submission 183976) | Groundwater microbial communities from Crystal Geyser aquifers in Utah, USA - Crystal Geyser metaG 2015-08 (SPAdes) (version 2) | ecosystem: Environmental > Aquatic > Deep subsurface >...
CATCGGCCGTTTCAACCACACACAGGTCTTCCAGTCCGATTGCCGCCACCAGCCGTTTTTCGGTGCGGATCAGGCTGTTTTTACAATCCACCGCGATGATGTTGCCTTGCAGAGCGTTGCCATTTTCATCCTGGGCGGATATTTCATGCAGCGCTTGCCAGCTACCGACATCGTTCCAACCGATGTCGCAGGGGATCAATGAGACATTGCTGGATTTTTCCAGTACGCCGTAATCAATTGAGATGGAGGGCATCGCGGCGAAGTGAGTTTCTACCGCCCGCTGGAAATTTCCAGAAACGCGACTCTCGGCTACGATGTCTTGCACGATCCGATAAACGGCGGGCAAGTGCTGCTCGATCTCGGCCATGATCACAGAGGCGCGCCAGACAAACATACCGGAATTCCAAAAGTAATTACCTTCCGCCAGGAATTGCTCGGCGCTGACCAAATCAGGTTTTTCGGTAAAGCGCTCTACGGCATAGACATCGGAGGTATCTACTGCATGGGCTTTAATGTAGCCAAAGCCGGTGTCGGGCCGGGTCGGCCGGATGCCAAAGGTGACCAGTTTGTTCTGTTCTGCCGCCGCGATGGCAATCTTCAGTCGCTCGCGGAACTGTATTTCGTCCTTGATGACATGATCCGCCGGCAACACCACCATGATGGGATCAGCGCCCTCTGCCATCAAGCGCGCCGCCGCCAGCGCAATCGCGGGTGCCGTGTTGCGACCGACTGGCTCAAACAACGACTGATAAGGCAGCAGCGCGTGATAAGCCTCGCCTTTGGCGAACGATTCCTGTGTAACGATCAATACATTACCCGCCTCAATGACCGGAGACAGGCGGTTGATGGTGGTTTGCAGCAACGAAGCATCGCCGTCCAACGTCAAAAACTGCTTGGGCAAATGCTGGCGCGACAGCGGCCACAAGCGGCTGCCCGTGCCGCCGGCGAGAATGACTGCATGAACCTGACCATTACTCATCGCTATTCTCCAAGCCTCCGTTTGTTTTCATTTCGCGCTTCAGTTCCGCTATTTCCGCCTGCAAGCACGGGTATTCCCGCAGTTTGATTTGCATAAACGCTACGACCATATGCTAATTTGTTGTTGCTGTTGCGAAAATTGCCAACCCTTGGGCAGCCGTTTCGCCCAATCTCGTTAGCAAAGGGCGGGGTTGTCTGCCAGGATTTTAAGCAAGCCGCGTAGCGGGTGGGATGGATAATCATGGGGCGCGTTCATCTGATGAACGCGCATTAAACCAGCCTCAAGAAAGGCATGTCAAGCCGATGCCGGGGAAATGTGCTGATGCAACTCAGTCGAGCGCCTGATTGACCTTGCTCAAATCTGCTTCACCCAACGTACCGACAGCCGCTTTCAGGCGCAGTTGACTGAGCAGGTAGTTGTATTCGGCCTGATATAAATCGCGGCGGGTCGAGTAGAGTTGTTGCTGGGCATTGAGCACGTCCAGATTGGTGCGCACACCGACCTCCTGCCCCAGTTTGCTGGCATCCAGCAGACTGGTGCTGGAAGTGAGCGCCTGTTGCAAGGCCTTGACTTGAGCGATGCCGCTCACCACGCCGAGGTAGGCCTGACGGGTTTGCAGCGCGACACTGCGGCGGGCGTTTTCCAGTTCCTGGCTGGCGCGCTCGCGGTTGGCTTGTGCTTCGCGCCATTTGGAGTTGACTGCGCCGCCCTGAAAGAGGGGCAGGTTGAGTTGCACGCCTACGCTCTTGTTGGTGCTGTCGCTGCCCACACCGAAACTGCCGCCGCTGGCGTTATTTTGGGAATAATTCGCCACCAAATCCACGGTGGGGTAATGCCCGCCGCGATTCTTCGCCACTTCTTTTTCCGCAAGTTGCGCACCAGCCTGGGCTAGGCTGAGTTGCGGGCTGTTCAGTTGGGCATCGTTGACCCATTGTTCCATGTCGGTGGGTTGTGGCATTTCCAGCTTGAATTGCTTGCCTAGCGGCTTGAGATTTTGCGGCAACGCGTTGATCAATTGTTGCAGGGCGCGACGTTTGACCTCCAGATTGTTCTGCGCGGCAATCTCCTCTGCGCTGGTCAGATCAAAACGCGCCTGCGCCTCATGCGTGTCGGTGATGGTAGCGCTGCCCACTTCAAAATTACGCTTCGCCTGGGCGAGCTGTTCCTTAATGGCGGTTTTTTGTGCTTCGGCAAGCTGCACGCTGTCCTGTGCTATCAGCACATCGAAATAAGCCTGTGCGACGCGCAACAGCAAATCCTGCTCGGCTATTTTGAATTGCGCTTCACTTTGCGCGACTTGCAATTCGGCCTCGGAGTAGGCGATCCAGTTTTGCTGGCGGAACAAAGGCTGAACCAGCGTCACACCGTAGCCATTGCTGTTATAGCGATGATTCCCGGCAGCACCGGGGATCAGAAACACCCCCCGATACTGCGTGGTTTGATCGTTGAATGTGCTGTTCGCGGTGAGATTGATGCTGGGCATCAACAGGGCGCGGCCTTGCGGCAGCTTTTCCTGTCCGGCCTGCTGGGTGGCGCGCGCAGCGGCGAATTGCGCATCATTAACCTGCGCGGCATGGAAAGTTTCCAACAGGTCGGCAGCTTGTACCCAGCTTGGCGCACCGAAGGCTGCGAGCAGAAAAAATACGAGAGACTTGATTTTCATTGGATTGGATTTCTAGCGGATTGGCGCGATAGTTTATTAGGCTTTGCTAATACTACCGTTTGCTGGCGCATTGTGCAATCCGCCAGCAAAATCACCAGAAAAATCACCAGAAAAATCAAAAGACAAAACGCTTGGGCTGTTCTGCGTTTTGCAGCGGCGCAATGCTGGTTTCCATGATATTGACCGTTGTATAAGTGTCAGCAGAAACACGGGTGATCAGCTTCGCCTCCATCACAGGCGCTTCGCCGACGATGGCAAACAGGCGTCCGCCGATGTTCAGACTAGTTTTGAAGATTTCCGGCAATATGGGCGTAGAGCCTGTCAGCACGATAGCGTCAAAACTCGCACCCTCGCCCCAGCCGTGCGATGCATCGCCCACTGCCAAGGTGATATTTTCGCGGTGATAAGGCTGTAAATGCTGTCGAGCCATCTCGCTCAGCTCCGGCACAATCTCGACCGAAGTGACCTGTCCGGCCAGCGAAGACAGCAAAGCGGTCAGATAGCCGCTGCCCGTGCCGACTTCCAGCACCCGATCATTGTGACCGAGATGCAATTCCTGCAGCGCACGCGCTTCCAGCTTGGGCTGCCACATGGACACGCCATAACCCAGCGGGATTTCCATATCCATGAAGGCCATTGCCTGTTTGCTGTCCGGCACGAAATTTTCACGGCGCACATGATGCAGCAAGTCCAGTATCCGCCCTTCCAATACATCACACGGACGAATTTGCTGCTCTATCATGTTGAAGCGTACTTGTTCCACATTCTGCATTTTGATCTCCATCCCTGTGTAAATATTGAGCGTTCTGTTGTTATTGCCTCGGAGTATAGCAATACACCCCGCCATGCTCAACACATGCTTGTCGCCCGCGCATAGCTCGGGTTGCATTTTTTCAGTTTTTCCAGTAACTTGCGCGACTCGCTAGGGGTCTTCGTGTGCATTTTGCCGCGAAGTGAGAGTCACCCTCTGAACCTGTACGGGTCATGCCGTCGTAGGGAAGCATCTGATGATGCTTCTTTTTTTAGGAGCATCAAATGAATGCAATAACCAAATTCACTGCCGAGGCCGCACACGTTGATGCCGCTGCCATCAAGCCGTTACCCAATTCCCGTAAAATTTATGTAGCAGGTAGCCGTCCCGACCTTCGCGTACCGATGCGCGAAATTTCCCAGGATGAAACACCCGCCGAGATGGGGGCAGAAGTTAATCCACCGATTTACGTTTATGACTGTTCCGGTCCCTACACCGACCCCGCCGTACAAATTGACATCCGCTCCGGTCTGGCCGAGATGCGCGCAGGCTGGATTGCTGAGCGCGATGATACCGTGGCCTTGCCGCAACTGACTTCCGAGTATGGCCGCCAACGTCTGCAAGACCCGGAGCTGGCCGAGATGCGTTTCAATTTGCAACACACGCCGCGCCGCGCCAAACCGGGCCGCAACGTAACGCAAATGCACTATGCGCGTCAGGGCATCATCACCCCGGAGATGGAGTACATCGCCATCCGCGAGAATCAAAAAATTTCTGCGCAGATGTCCGACATGCAGCGTAAGCAGCATCCGGGCGAAAACTTCGGCAAAGTCATGCCCAGGAAAATCACGCCCGAATTCGTGCGCGATGAAGTCGCCGCCGGACGCGCCGTGATCACCGCCAACATCAACCATCCCGAAATCGAACCGATGATTATCGGGCGCAATTTTTTGGTCAAAATTAACGCCAATATCGGCAACTCGGCGCTGGGTTCGAGCATCCAGGAAGAGGTCGAAAAGATGACCTGGGCGATCCGCTGGGGCGGCGACACCGTGATGGATCTTTCCACCGGTAAGAACATCCATGAAACCCGCGAGTGGATCATCCGCAATTCGCCCGTCCCCATCGGCACTGTGCCGATCTATCAGGCGCTGGAAAAGGTAAACGGCAAAGCCGAAGACCTGACCTGGGAAATTTTCAAAGACACGCTGATCGAGCAAGCCGAACAGGGCGTGGACTACTTCACCATCCACGCCGGCGTACTGCTGCGCTACGTGCCGATGACCGCGAACCGCATGACCGGCATCGTCTCGCGCGGCGGCTCCATCATGGCGAAATGGTGTCTGGCGCATCACCAGGAAAATTTCCTTTACACCCATTTTGAAGACATCTGCGAAATCATGAAGGCGTATGACGTGACCTTCAGCCTGGGCGACGGTCTGCGTCCCGGCTCGATTTATGATGCCAACGATGAGGCGCAATTAGGTGAACTGAAAACCTTGGGCGAACTCACGCAAATCGCCTGGAAACATGACGTGCAGGTAATGATTGAAGGCCCGGGCCATGTCCCTATGCATTTAATCAAAGAAAACATGGACTTGCAGGCGAAGTGGTGCAATGACGCGCCGTTCTACACGCTGGGCCCACTGACCATGGACATCGCGCCGGGCTACGACCACATCACTTCAGCGATAGGGGCTGCGATGATAGGCTGGTTCGGCACGGCCATGCTGTGCTACGTCACGCCCAAGGAACATTTGGGTCTGCCCAACAAGGCCGACGTGAAGGAAGGCATCATCACCTACAAGATCGCCGCGCACGCAGCGGATCTGGCCAAGGGACATCCCGGCGCACAGGTTAGAGATAACGCGCTGTCCAAGGCGCGCTTCGAATTCCGCTGGGACGACCAGTTCAATCTCGGCCTCGATCCTGACCGCGCCCGCGAATTCCACGACGAAACCTTGCCCAAGGAATCCGCCAAGGTCGCCCATTTCTGTTCAATGTGCGGCCCGCATTTCTGCTCGATGAAAATCTCCCAGGACGTGCGCGACTTCGCGGCCAAAGAAGGCATTTCCGAACAGGCTGCACTGGAAAAAGGCATGGAAGTCAAAGCCATCGAATTCGTCACCCGTGGCAGCCAGATTTACAGCAAATCCTGATTCATGCCGCATACTTCATCCGTCACCGCAGCAAGCCCGTGCATCGGCCACTGCACCACGGTGCTGGGCGATGAGGTGTGCCGCAGTTGCCTGCGGACGTTCGAGGAAATCACCCGCTGGGTGGAAATGAACGACGAGGAACGATGCGCAGTCAATCGGCGCATCGCCATTTTACAAACGAAGGGATTCCCGCCTGCGCGGGAATGACATATGGATATTATTCTTTTGCTTAAAGCAGCCATTCTCGGTGTCGTCGAAGGCCTCACCGAATTTCTGCCGATTTCTTCCACGGGGCATTTGATTCTGGTCGGCGATTTGCTCAATTTCAACGACGACCGTGGCAAGGTGTTCGAAATCGTCATCCAGTTCGCGGCGATTCTGGCGGTGTGCTGGGAATTCCGCGCCAAACTGACTTCGGTCTCTTCCGGCTTGATGCAAAAACAGGAAGCCGCGCAACGCTTTGTATTTAATCTATTTATTGCATTTTTACCGCTGGCGATACTCGGCCTGCTGTTTGGCAAGGCCATCAAGGCGCATCTGTTCGCGCCTGTCCCTGTCGCCTTGGCGTTCATCATCGGCGGTTTCATCATCCTGTGGGCGGAGAAGCGCACCCATACGATAACGATTGCAAGCGTAGATGAGATGCACTGGAAAGACGCACTGAAGATGGGCTTGGCGCAAGCGCTGGCACTGATACCCGGCACGTCGCGCTCTGGTTCAACCATTATCGGCGGGCTGTTTTTCGGCCTGTCGCGCCGCGCCGCAACCGAGTTTTCCTTCTTTCTCGCCATTCCGACCATGACCATGGCAACGTTGTACGAAGTGGTGAAATACCGCGACCAGTTCCATGCCGATGATCTGGGCGTTTTTCTGGTGGGTTCGATTGCTTCGTTCATCAGCGCCTTTATCGCGGTGCGCGGCCTGTTGCGTTACATCAGTCGCCACGATTTCACCGTCTTCGCCTGGTATCGCATCGCCTTCGGCCTGATCGTGCTGGCCACTTCGTATAGCGGTATCTTCAGTTGGTCGCCAGCATAAGTTATTTAATACAATCAAATAGTTAATAAAAAACCGCCTGTAGGCGGTTTTTTATTTCCAACGAGCAGACGATGTTTAGAACTTCACTGTCATCCCTAAATTGATCGAACGACCCATGCCGGGCACGGCTGTACCCCACAGCGGCACTGAACCCGTAGGAACGAGCGCGGTGGTCATGGTCATGCCTTGTCCAACATAGGCACCCCCGAGCGGCAGCGCATACAGTTTGTCGAATAAGTTTTCCACACCAAAATCAACGCGTATTTGCTTCCAGGTATAGCTGCTGCGCAAATTGACCAGGTTGTATCCCCCCGTCTTAATTTCATTACGCGCATCGGAAATGTTCTTCTTGCTATCTACCATCACCAGTTCCAGGCCATTATCCCAACTGCCTATTTTTTGCGTCAAAGTCACTTTGGCATTGAGCGGCATGATGTTGTACAGATCGTCACCCGTGGTGCGGTTTTTACCATGGGTGTAATTCAGCAGACCTTTTACGCCAAACTCACCCCAGCCATTGCTGGCTAAAAGCATGTGTCCAGACAAATCCAAACCATACAGTCGCGCCGATTGGTTAACGTATTTGAGCACCGTGAACTGGTTGGCAAGCAGTGGCGCGGTTGGCGAATTAGTCGCGCTGTTCCATTGCACTGCGTCAATGTAGTCGGCCACTTGCGTGTAATAAGGCGTGGCTTTGAACCCCCACTCACGGTCACTCGCGTGCCAGTCGAATGTCGCGGACAGTGTGTTGGCTTGTTCAGGTTTCAGATTCACATCCCCTAAATAACCGTTGCCATCACCGACAAAGTTGTTCATCAACGCCGCCATCTGCCAGGTTGACCAAGTGTAACGTTCGTACAAATTTGGTGAGCGTGTCTTGTGCGCAAAGCCAAACTCGATGTCGTTATTGATGCTGGCGGTGTATCGTCCAGAGGCATTCAAATCCCAGTTATTGTCCGTTTTAGCCCGCACGCTGTTATTGAAATTAGCCGCATCGCGAATTTGGTTGTGCATCAGCACCGGAGTAGCGACGGTCGGAAAGGTGGCTTGGTTGTAGCCGTGCACATTGCCGCTATCGGTATTCACCCGCTCAAAGCGCACGCCCAGCATGGTCATCCAGGCGGGATTAACGTGCGATTCCCATTCACCGAACAACGCGGTGCGATCACGCTTGCCGCCGTTGATGTTCCAGAAAGTGTTCGGCCACATACCCCCGCCTGAGGGAGTCCACCAATCATTTAACGTGTAGTGCTGATATTCGCCCCCTACGCGCAATATATCTTTTTGGTTGAGAGCAATATCTGCCTTGAGCGTTGCCCCGGTATTCTTGCTGGCGGTATACATCGGCATCCCTGTGGCGCAGGTTGGCCCAATCGGGCCGCACGCCACCCCGCTGCCAGCGATACCCACCAGGCCACCTGATGCCATACCGTACCAGTAACGTTTATCCGCGCCAAAGTCCATCATGTGATCAACATTTTCGTGATAAACACGCGCCTCCAAATTCCCCCAGGCCATGTCACCGAGATAGCGCAAGTTTAAGCTGGTTTGCTGATTGTCTAGCATGTCCATGCGCTGATTTGGATAGAGCTGGTTGGGCAGACTTTGCAGACCGATTTTTGCTTCCACTAAATGACCGTCGCCCTTCATCGCCAAACCAAGCGCATGATTAGAGGTCGCATAGGCGGTTGAACCCACTTCATCCAAAGCCAGCACATGCCCGACTCGCCCCGTGACACCAGAGGCTTTGAACGCGCCGCCCGCCTTGTAATTATTGGCTTCGCTGACCGAGCCGTTGTAGCTCAGACTGAGCGACTCACTCGCGATAGTGGCGGATAAATTTGCGCCTTTAGCACTGTTGTTGCTGCGCAGAAAAGCCCCCACTTCTCCTTTGAGGAGTTGACCCTCACCCGCTGCGGCAAATACGGGGGCTTGCGAGGAGACGAGCACCGTGCCACCGATACTGTCACCGCCCGTGCTGACGGGCGAAAGTCCCGCATAAACCTTCAATGCACCGACATTGCTGGGGTCAATATACGACATGGGCGGGTTCATATGATTGGGGCAAGAGGCGATTAAATCCATGCCATCTACCTTAACGCGCAGCCTATCATCGGCAAGACCATGAATGGAGGGTAAGCTGGACACGCCGCCCGCTCCGTTGAGGCTCACGCCGGGCACATCGCGCATCAAACTAGCCGAGTCGCTGGTCACACTACGCAAATGCCGTAAATTATTTTTGTCCAAACCTGTGCTGTTCGGCGCGGGTAAAGGTTGCAGTTTTTCTGCGGTAACCTCCACTTCTGGCAGGGTGGGGGGTTCAGCGGCAAAAGCACTGGGCGCGAATGCCAGCGCGAGACAAACAGTAATACGTTTCAGTTTCATCTGAATCTCCATGTAAAAAATAGGGCGGATTGCGATATTAACGAATCCTGATGTATCGTCCCTGCGGCATTTTGTCGCACCCCTTGTATTCATTGGCTTGCAGCGCGTCATGCCAAAAAATTTCATCGCGCTGTCACAGTGGTGTCATAATTGCGGCGCACAATCAATCTCACGGAGAAATACACATGACAAGAATGGTCAACTGCATCAAATTGGGGCGCGAAGCGGAAGGATTGGAGCGCCCGACTTATCCGGGTCCTTTGGGACAGCGGATATTTGAAAACGTCTCAAAGGAAGCCTGGCAGGGCTGGATCAAATTCCAGACCATGCTGGTGAACGAAAATCGCCTCAATCTGGCCGATCTGGCGGCGCGCAAATATCTGGCGGCACAGATGGAAAACTACTTTTTCGGCGAAACGACGCAAATGCCTGAAGGTTACGTTCCGCCCAAACACTAAGGTATCACCTCTTGCCCAACACCTTTCCACCGCTGCAATTCCTCAACCGGGAAGTCGCGCTACTCGAATTCAACCTCCGCGTGTTCGCGCAGGCGGAGGATGACACCATCCCTCTGCTGGAACGGCTGAAATACTTGTGTATCGTCAGCAGCAATCTCGATGAATTTTTTGAGGTGCGCGTGGCCGGATTGATGGAACAAATCAAGCACGGCGGCCTCACCACCAATGCCGATGGCATGACGGCCATACAAACCCTCAACCTGGTGCGCGAACAGGCGCATCAACTGATCAAGCGGCAATATCAACTCTTCAACGAAAAGCTCACCCCCGCGTTAGCCGCGCAAGGCATCAAGTTTTTGCGCCGCACGCACTGGAGTGAGGCCCAGCAGGCTTGGGTAAAGGATTATTTCTTCCGCGAAGTGATGCCGGTGCTGACCCCTATCGGTCTCGACCCCGCGCATCCCTTTCCGCGCGTACTCAACAAGAGCCTGAACTTCGCCGTGGAACTGCAAGGCCGCGATGCGTTCGGGCGCAATTCCGCCCGCGCCATCGTGCAAGCGCCACGCGTGTTGCCGCGCACCATTCCCATACCCCGTGAAATCAGCGGTTGCGAACATGGTTTCGTGTTTCTGTCTTCGATCATGCACGCGCATGTGGACGAACTGTTCAGTGGCATGGAAGTGCTGGGCTGTTACCAGTTCCGCGCCACGCGCAACAGCAATCTGTTCGTGGATGAGGAAGAGGTCAAGAACCTGCGCCTAAGCCTGCAAGGCGAATTGCCGCAACGCAATTTCGGCGATGCCGTGCGCCTGGAAATCGCCGACAATTGCTCGCCCGAAGTAGAGGAACTCTTGCGACGTGAATTCAAACTGACCGCCAACGATGTATTTCGCGTGCATGGCCCGGTCAATCTGGTTCGCCTCATGGAAATTCCCGGCATGGTAGATCGAGATGACCTGAAATTCCCCGCCTTTGTGCCGGGCGTGCCGTTGGTTTTGCAAAAGAAGGGCGCGGATATGTTCAAGGTGATCCGCAAGGGTGACATACTCTTGCATCACCCCTACCAATCTTTCCGCCCGGTGATTGATTTTATCCAGCAGGCAGCGAGCGACCCGAACGTGGTTGCCATCAAACAGACCGTGTATCGCACCGGCACCGACTCGGCGCTGATGGAAGCACTGGTCAACGCAGCTCGGCACGGCACGGAAGTCACCGTGGTGGTCGAATTACTGGCACGCTTCGACGAGGAAGCCAATATCAACTGGGCGACCCGTCTGGAAGAAGTCGGCGCGCATGTGGTATATGGCGTGGTGGGTCACAAAACCCATGCCAAGATGCTGATGGTGGTACGCCGTGAAGACGGCAAGCTGCGCCGTTATGTACACCTCGGCACGGGCAATTATCATCCGCGCACCGCGCGGCTTTATACCGATTTTGGTTTGTTCACCAGCAACGAGGAAATCTGCGCCGACGTGAACGAAATGTTCAGCCAGCTCACCGGCCTCGGCAAAGCGCGCAAACTCAATCACTTGTGGCAATCGCCCTTCTCGATGCACAGCGAAGTGCTGCGCGCCATCAAAAACGAGACATCGCTTGCCAAGGCGGGCAAGCGCGCGCACATCATCGCCAAGATGAATGCCCTGCTCGAACCGCAAACCATCACTGCGTTGTACGAGGCTTCGCAGGCGGGGGTGAAAGTAGATTTAATCGTGCGCGGGGTGTGTGCACTACGACCCGGCGTAGCCGGACTATCCGAGAATATCCGCGTGCGCTCCATCATCGGACGTTTTCTGGAGCACACCCGCATCTTCTATTTCCGCAACGACTTAAAACATGATGTTTATCTGGCCAGCGCAGACTGGATGGACAGAAATTTTTTCCGGCGCATCGAGGCGTGCTTCCCCATCCTCAACGCAAAGCTCAAAAAACGCGTACTGGATGAGGGGCTAAAAGCCTACTTGCAGGACAATTGCCAGGCATGGGAAATGAACGGCGCAGGCCAGTATCACCGAAAACTGCCGCGCCGTGCGGTACGCAAATGCGCGCAAGGCGAGCTGCTAAAACAACTCGCCTCGCAAGGTAAAATAGCTGTTTTAAGGTAATTGCCTGTTGAATCCCGTCTTTTAACCTAAAAACGGCGGTTTCCAGGGAGATACTGATTTATTCGATTTTGTCGCTTTCGCAGGGGTAATGGCCATGCCGTTAATGCTTGTTTGGGCGACCCGTCTTGATTTTTTCCAGACCCTTTAACACGAGGCTCATTTGCTCAACGCCCATTGCGGACAGTGCTTGCAAACCCGCGCGCAGGATTTCGCTCTTTTTAACATGCAAATCACCCTTCAGGCATAAGGCCTTGATTTCAGCGATCTTCTGATATTCGTTTTGCGGCATGGTAAAGCTGTCGCGCACAACTTTCAGTTTTGGCTTTTTTTCAGCTTTAGGTTGTTTTGCAACTTTTATCTCTTTGGCTGCTGATGGTGCTGCTTTAGCTACTGCGGGTGCTGTTTTCTTGGCAACAGGCTTTTTTACCACTGGCTGGGCGGCAACCGCTACTGGCTGAACAGCGGCCTCTGCGACCTTGGCTGATATTTTTTTAGCTGTTGATACCGTTGATTTTACTGCTGATTTTTTGCTTTTCATGACAGTCTCCGAGAATTAAAATAGCGGAAAACAGTATATACGGTATATTCTCAACCTGAAATTGTAATATTTGGAGGTCATGATGGAGCTAATTTTGTGGCGGCACGCCGAAGCCGAAGCGGGGATACACGATCTTTCCCGGGAATTAACCGCAAAAGGGCGCAAGCAGGCCGAGCAGGCTGCCGCCTTTCTGCGCCAGCATCTACCCGCTGACACCCGCATCCTGGTCAGTCCCGCGTTGCGCGCACAGCAAACCGCCGCCGCACTCACAGACCAATTCACCCTCACGCCCGCAATCGCACCGGGCGCTTCAGTTCACGCCGTATTACAGGCAGTACGCTGGCCCAACATGATGGGTACGGTGCTGGTGGTCGGCCATCAGCCCACCCTGGGCTCAGTCGCCGCAACACTGCTGGGGAGTGGACAGGTGTCGCTACGCATCAAAAAAAGCGCGCTATGGTGGTTCAGCCGAAATGCAGGTTCAAACGACACCACCTTGCGGCTGGTAATCGCACCCGATTTTTTGTAAAAAGCGCGTTAATCTCAGGGAGAATGCCATGTTTGAATCTGCCGAACTCGGTCACAAGATAGACCAGGCAACTTATGACAAGGAAGTTCCCAAACTGCGCGAGGCCTTGCTGCAAGCGCAAATAGATCTGGCTAAAACGGCGAAATTTCCGGTCATCATTCTGGTTAGCGGACTGGATGGCGCGGGGCGGGGCGAAACCGTCAATCTGCTCAATGAATGGATGGATCCGCGTTTCCTGCAGACCCATGGCATGGGCAAACCGTCCGACGAAGAGCGGGATCGCCCGATGATGTGGCGTTTCTGGCGTGAACTCCCGCCCAAAGGCAAAATCGGCGTCTTCCTCGGTTCCTGGTATACCTGGCCGATTATTGATCGTGTGCATGGTCGCATGAGCAGCGCCGACCTGGATCAAAGCCTGGAACGCGCCAAACGCATGGAGAACATGTTGATCAGCGAAGGCGCGCTGATTATCAAGTTCTGGCTGCATCTCTCCAAAGAAAAACAACATAATCGGCTAAAAGGACTGGAAAATACCCCTAAAACCCGCTGGCGCGTCACTAAACGCGACTGGAGTCATTACAAACTTTACGACAAATTCAGCGCCGTCCACGAAAGCGTTATCCGCCATACCAGCACTGCCCAATCCCCCTGGATTATTGTTGAAGGTTTCGACACGTATTACCGCAATCTGACGGTCGGCAGAATGCTGCTGGCCGCGTTGCGCAAACGCTTGGACGAAGCCGATAAACTGCCCGCTGACACGACGGTCGCACCCCCTTTACTTCCTTCGATTGATCATCTGAATATCCTCAAAACGCTCGATCTCACCCATAAAATGGGCAAAAATGAATTTGAAAAAGCACTTGAGAAATATCAGGGCAAGCTGGCACTGCTAACCCGGACTAAGCCATTCAAGAAATACTCTGTCATTGTGGTATTCGAGGGCAATGATGCCGCCGGAAAAGGCGGCGCGATCCGCCGCGTCACGGGAGCATTGGACGCACGCTACTTCAACATCATCCCAGTCGCCGCCCCCACCGAGGAAGAGCGCGCGCAACCCTATCTCTGGCGGTTCTGGCGGCACATCCCCCGGCGAGGACGGGTGACGATCTTTGACCGCTCATGGTATGGCCGGGTGCTGGTAGAACGCGTAGAAAAATTCTGCTCCGAAGCCGACTGGATGCGCGCTTACAGTGAGATCAACGATTTTGAGGCGCAACTGGTGCGCCACAACATTATCGTTGTCAAATTCTGGCTGTCCATCAGCAAAGAAGAACAACTCAAACGTTTCAAGGAGCGTGAAGCCGTTCCCTTCAAAAACTACAAGATAACCGCAGATGACTGGCGCAACCGCGAGAAATGGGACGAATACGAACAGGCCGTCTCCGACATGGTAGATAGAACCAGCACTAAAATTGCGCCGTGGACGCTGGTGGAAGCCAACGACAAAGACTTCGCCCGCATCAAAATACTCAAAACCCTGTGCGAGCAGATCGAGGCTATGCTGAAGAAAAACCGTATCGCAATCGGGTAAGTGTTGCGCTTATCGTCTGAAACTTAGCACCACCACACCCGCCGTCACCAGCAAAATCCCCAGCCATTCGCGCAGACTGGGGCGCTCGTTCAGGAATATCACGGCAAAAATTGCGACCAGCACCACGCTGAATTTATCCACCGGCGAGACCTTGGACGCTTCGCCCAGCTGCAAGGCGCGGAAGTAGCACACCCAGGATGCGCCCGTGGCGAGTGCCGACAACGACAGAAACAGCCAGGTTTTTTGGCTCAGAGCGAAAGGATCGCTCCACCTTCCGGTGAAATACACGAAGCCCGACAACACCAGCAGAATCACGAAAGTTCGGATCAGCGTGGCGAAATCCGAATTCACACCTTGCAAGCCGAGTTTGGCGAAAATCGCGGTCATCGCGGCGAATACAGCCGAAAGAATTGCCCAGTAAAACCAGCCGTGTGCCGCCATGTTACTCACCTCCATTAAACTTCCGAACCCACGGGTTGCACCAGCACCCACGGGCTGACGACCACCGTCCACAACTGCGCGTCCTTTTTCCACCAGGTTTTTGCCTGTTCGTCCGTGACTTTGCCGAACTGAGCTGCCGCCATCCATTGCCCGATGAGCGCGGCGTTGTCCACCGACATCTGGTAAGCCGTCTCGACCAAATCCAGTTCGGGTGAGACATACAGCACTGCACCGCTGGCAAAATAGCGTTGCATCTCGCGCCACGCCATTTGCGCGGTTTCCAGATTGAGTTTGGCGCGGTTCACTTCTTCCAGGTTAATCATTGCTAACACTTTCAATTTACTCGGTTTTTAGATAATTATTCTTCACGCGCATGTAATGCTCGGCAGAATAGCGCAGATAGGCGATCTCCTCGACAGTCAACGCCCGCACCGCCTTGGCGGGTCTGCCCATGTACAGCATCCCGCCTTGCAACAGCTTGCCCGGCGACACCAGACTGCCTGCCCCTATCATCACGCGGTCGGGAATCACCACATCGTCCATGATGATGGAACCCATGCCGATCAGACATTCGTTGCCGATGGTGCAGCCGTGCAGGATGACCGAATGCCCCACCGTCACATAGTCACCGATAATCAGCGGTGAACCCTCCGGCTTATCCGCCGTCTTGTGCGACACATGGCCCATGCTCAAATCCTGCACGTTCGTCCCGCGCCCGATTGAGATTCGATTCACATCGCCGCGCAACACCGCGTTACACCAGATAGAACTGTCGTCCCCCAGCGTCACATCGCCGATAACTTGGCAGGAAGGATGCAGATAGACGTGGTTGCCGAGGATAGGCGATGTTTGCAGATAGGGTGCAAGTGACATGGTAATCAGAAACTTTCTGGCCACAATCTGGCCGTGTGTATCACTGACAAAATCTGTACTTCATTCGCATAAATTCGATACGCCAGCAAAAGGGGAAAGCGCCCGACAGTCAGCTCACGAGTGCCGCCCACCCGCCCTGCTCGACCAACCAAAGGATTGAGCAATAACACCTCTGCCGATTTACGAATGATCGCAATCACCCGCCTTGCCGCGTGTGGATTTTCCTGCGCGATGTAATCGTGAATCTCCACGAAATCTAACCTTGCTCGCGGTGTATAGCGCAGCTTCACACCTGCGGCTCTGTGTAGCGCGCAAAAAATATTTCCATTTCCTCATCCGAAACAAACTCACCTCGTTTCGCCTGTGCCCAACCTTCCTGAATGCGTGCAGTGATGCGGCGTTGCTGGGCAAGATAGAGTACAACAGCTTCATTTGCCAAATCGCCTTCACTGCGATGGCTTTCTGCCGCCAAATGACCGAGCTGAATTTTCAACTCTGGACGAATCTCGAGGGTATTCATGGCGATGCTCCAAAAATATGTTTAGTTTCTCAAATCTCACACACTGTAACTACTCAATCCTTATTACACCACGACTCACAAAGAATAATGGGTACAACGGCATTAGTGTTTGATTTCTCGAAGCATGGCCGCACGAAGAATTTCATTGATACGAGTCTGATAGCCTTTTCCCTGAGACTTTAACCATGCCAACACATCAGAATCAACGCGGACGGTTGTGGAGGTTTTAGTAGGGCGGTAATAAGGATTTTGCACTGCATTTTTCCAGAACGCATCGGTCAGTTCTGGAATGTCAGTAAAATCAATCTCCTTCTCCGCCATACTGGCTAACGCTTTCATTTCAGCTTGTTGCGCCTCAGTGAGCGGCGGCGGATTGGCGGCATCCAGGGTGAACTTAACGGTTTTCTTCATAATGTATTCGCTCCTTTTTATCAGCTCTGCGTGCTGAAATAATCTCGATCACTTCACGCTTTTCGTCATGCTGTACGGTGTGTGCTACCAATAACAGCAAGTAGCCATCAACTACGCCCAGCGTTTGCCAGCGATATTCGCCCTTCTCAATACGATCCTGGTACGTCAGTGCCAGCGGATCAAGAAATGCACGGGCTGCGTTCTCAAAACTGACGTGATGCTTGGTGAGATTGCTGCGAGCTTTCGCCTCATCCCATTCAAAACGAATATCCATGCGTTAATGTTACTACATAATTGTTGGATAAAGTATATGCGTTCAGCCTGGCAACTTCCACTGCATCGCCTCTCCAGCCCTAAGCGGCACCAGCCTATGCTCACCAAATCCAATTGAATCAGGTACTTGCCATGATTCACGGCGCAGGGTGACGGTATCGGTATTGCGCGGCAGACCATAGTAATCCGCACCATAGAAGCTGGCAAAGGCTTCCAGTTTGTCCAGCGCGCCTGCTGCTTCGAACGCTTGGGCATACAACTCGATGGCGCTGTGCGCGGTGTAGCAACCGGCGCAGCCGCAGGCGGCTTCCTTGGTGTGTTGCGCGTGCGGGGCGCTGTCGGTGCCGAGGAAGAATTTCTTGTTGCCGCTGGTGACGGCTTTTACCAGCGCTACACGGTGCGTCTCGCGCTTCAGTATCGGCAGGCAATAGTAGTGCGGGCGGATACCGCCTGCCAGCAGGGCGTTACGGTTGTAGAGCAGGTGTTGCGGCGTGAGCGTGGCAGCGAGGGTGGCAGGCGCACTGGCGACGAACTGCGCGGCATCCTGGGTGGTGATGTGCTCGAACACCACGCGCAACTCAGGCAAGTCTTTCAATAGCGGCTGCATCACGCGCTCGATGAACACCGCCTCGCGGTCGAAAATATCTATGTTGCTGTCGGTCACTTCGCCGTGCACCAAGAGCGGCATCCCGCAACGCTGCATTTCTTCCAGTGCCGCGTAAGTGTTGCGGATGTCGGTCACGCCTGCATCGGAATTGGTGGTCGCGCCCGCCGGATACAGCTTCACCGCATGCACCACGCCGCTGGCCTTGGCCTTGCGTATCTCTTCGGCGCTGGTGTTGTCGGTCAGATATAGCGTCATCAGCGGCTCGAACTTCATACCCGCAGGCAGCGCGGCGAGGATACGCTGACGATATTCCAGCGCCAGCGCGGTCGTGGTCACAGGTGGGCGCAAATTGGGCATGACGATGGCGCGGGCGAACTGCCGTGCGGTGTCGGGCAACACCGATTGCATCAACGCACCGTCGCGCAGATGCAAATGCCAGTCGTCGGGGCGGGTGATCGTGAGTTGTTGCATGGGGGTGTCCGACAAAATAAACCAGATTGTAATTCAACCAGCCGCTTTAGCCTGACTTTTTGGCGAGCAGCGCCGTCAGCGAGAAATCAGCAATATGCGTCGCAATCGCCTCGATTTCCGCAGCATCGTAGCGCAATTCGGGATGCAGGCGTTGCAGCACGGGTTCTGCGTGGTAGTAGAACAAACATTGCCCCAGGATGCTGAACACACAGCGCAGTCGCACCGCATCGCTCACTTGCTCGCCGACGATTTCGCCTACCAGTCCGCCCAAAAAATCATGCAGCGGGGCGATGCCCTGTTTCACGATCTGATCCAGCACCGGGGTCGGATCGGCGAGTTCGCGCGCCATGATGCGGCATTGCCGGGAGGCGCTTTTTTCGTCCAGCAGCAGTCTCATAAAATCGCGGATAAACAGGCGCAGGCGAACTTCTGGGGTGGCACCCGGGTGCGCCGCTTGCAGCGCCTTGAGCGCATTGAAATTCAACGCCTCGGCGAGCAGCTCGTCCTTGCTGCCGAAGTGATAGTTCACCGCCGCGACATTGGCCTCGGCACGGCGGCAAATCTCGCGCACCGTCGCGCCCTGAAAACCGTGCGCTGCAAACACCTCACGCGCCGCTTCCAGCAAGCGGGTGCGCGTCTGTTCGCTGCCACTGGGCATGTTATTCATCCTGAAAAAAGCATTTGTCCACGAAAAACACGAACAAATTCAGACACCTATCACGACTAGCGTCATCCCCTGACGGGTGAATCGCTAAATATATGCAACCTGTTGATTTATATAGTGATTTTTGTGGGTGAGCAAAGGTTTTAAGGTTCATCGAGTCTTCCCCGTTTCATCACCGGCCAGCGCCTTGTACAGTTGCGTTGCCGCCGCCAGTTTGGCGCGCCGGACTTGCAACTCGCCTTGTGCTGCGGCGTAGGCATCCCGCTCTGCGTCCAGCAGCTCCAGATGATTGGCGATACCCGCCCGATAACGCGCCTCAACCAACTTCAAGCGCTGGTTTTGCGCCTGTGTGTTGGCTTGTTGCGCGACCAGCTGGGCATTGAGCGCTGCGCGGGCAGCCAGCAAATCCGCCACTTCGCGGAACGCCAGTTGAATCGTCTTTTCGTACTCGGCGACGGCGATGACACGGCGCGCCTCGGCCACATCCCCATTGGCGGCATTCCTGCCCGCATCGAACAACGGCAAGGTCAGCGCGGGCTGGAAATTCCACGCATCGCTGCCCGCACCGAACAAGCCGCTCAGCTGGCGGCTGGCCGTACCGAAAGCCCCGGTCAGACTGATGCGCGGCAAAAAGGCCGCGCGCGCCGCGCCGATGTTAGCGTTGGAGGCGATCAGCCGTTGCTCGGCGGACAAGACATCCGGGCGTTGCAACAACACGTCACTGGGTACACCAGCGAGCAAATCATCGGGTATATCTTGTCCGGCCAGACTGCGCCCGGCGGGCATTTCGGCGGGTATTTTTCCCACCAGCATCACCAGCAGATTTTCGGCGGCGGCGCGCTGGCGTTGCAAATTCGCCTGCTCGGCTGACGCGGCCTGATATGCGCCTTCCGCCTGCAAGGCATCCAGATCGCCTGACACGCCTGCATCCCGGCGCTTGCCGATTAACGCCCGCATTTCAGCGCGCCCCCGGGTTGTGGATTCCGCCAACTGGCTGCGTTCCTGCAACTCCAGCAACGACAAATAGGCACTGGCCACGTCAGCGATCAGCGATAGGCGGAAGGCGCGCTGCGCGGCTTCGGTTGCCAGAAAATTGGCCTTCGCCGCCGCATTCAGACTGGCGACTCTGCCCCAGAAATCCAGCTCGAACGACACCAGACCGACGTTCACATCGTAGCGTTGCGCCTGAAAGGGTTTGCCCGTAAACGAGGTGCTGGCCGGAGACAAGGACGCGCTGCGCTGCGCATTCAGATTCACGTTCGGCAGGCGGTCGGCCTGAACAATGCCGTAGCGCGCGCGGGCTTCAGCGATGCGCGCGGTGGCGATACGCAAGTCGCGGTTGTTTTCCAGCGCCGCCGCGATCAACGCCTGCAAACGCGGGTCGGGGAAATAGGCTTGCCAGTCCGGCATCGGCCTGGTGTCAGGAGACTTCGCGGAATCCGGCCAGACGGCAGCCACCGGCGCAGCAGGACGCTGGTAGATCGGTGCCAGCGAACAGCCTCCCAGTGCCGCCAATAAAATGATGAGTGTGCTTTGCTTAACCATGCTGATTCTCCTCCTGCCCGGCGTGTTGGCGGGCATGTCCGGGGAAAATGCGCCTGACCACGACGAAGAACACCGGCACCAAAAACACTGCCAGCAAGGTCGCCGCAATCATGCCGCCCATCACGCCCGTGCCGATTGCATGACGGCTTTGCGCGCCTGCCCCGGTGGAAATCGCCAGCGGCAACACGCCCACGACAAAGGCGATGGAAGTCATCAAAATCGGCCTGAAGCGCAAGCGGCAGGCTGTTAGTGTGGCCTCCCTCAAGCTCATCCCCTCGTCTTGCAGCTTGCGTGCGAACTCTATGATTAGAATGGCATTTTTGGAAGACAAGCCGATGATGGCGATGAGTCCTACCTTGAAATACACATCGTTGGGCAGCTCGCGCAGCGTCACCGCCAGCACCGCGCCGAACACCCCCAGGGGGACGACCAGCAGCACCGCGAACGGGATAGACCAGCTCTCATACAATGCGGCCAGACACAAAAACACCACGATCAGCGAGATGCCGAACAGCAGCGGAGCTTGTGCGCCGGATTGTCGTTCCTCGAACGAAGTGCCCGACCACTCGAAGCCGAAGCCCGGCGGCAATTGCTTGGCGATTTCTTCCATCGCTGCCGCCGCCTCGCCGGAACTTCTGCCCGGCGCAGGTCCTCCGGCGAGCTTCATCGCGGGTAGCCCGTTGTAACGATCCAGCTTCGGCGCGCCCACCACCCAGCGCGGCGTGGCCAGTTCGGACAGCGGCACCATGCCGCCTTGCTTGTTGCGCACCGTCAATTTCATAATGTCGTCGGGGGTGCGGCGCAGGTCCGCTTCCGCCT
>Ga0210052_1000823_pt1 | contig 20726 bp, 24 predicted proteins | sample CryGeymeta201508_FD_183976 | JGI IMG/M metagenome (GOLD analysis project Ga0210052, IMG submission 183976) | Groundwater microbial communities from Crystal Geyser aquifers in Utah, USA - Crystal Geyser metaG 2015-08 (SPAdes) (version 2) | ecosystem: Environmental > Aquatic > Deep subsurface >...
TAAGCGCGGGGGTAAAGAAGCTTTCCGACAAGATGTAAATGCTTATATAAGCCGTAATTACGACAATGTTAAACCTAATGAAATTTGGGTGGGTGACCACCGACAGTTAGATATATTCGCTTGGGACGAGAAAGGTAAGCCTTACCGCCCGTGGATTACATCTTGGATTGACTATAAAACCGATTGTTGGGTTTCGGTCTATTTACATAAAGATGCGCCTAATTCTATGCACATCAAACAGGCTTTGAAATGGGGCATTGAGCAATTCGGCAAGCCTGAAATGGTCTATATCGATAATGGTAAAGATTACCGTGCTAAAGATTTCTCTGGTGGCCGTATGACTGTAAAGAATGCGTACAAGAATGAAGACGTGCAAAATCAGATGAAATCGATGCTAAAATCGTTAGAAATTGATGTTACTTTTGCCAAAGCGTACAATTCTCAAGCCAAAACGATTGAGTCTGCATTTAAGCATTTAAAAGCTGTTTTTGAGCCTGTAGTAAATGGTTATGCCGGTGATGATGCCAAAAAACGCCCGGAATTAACTGCCAAGCATTTAAAGAAACCGAGTTCCGATTTCTTTATGAACTTAGATACGATAGAATCTATGCTTCATGAAGCGGTTGAGGCGCGAAATTTGACCGAAAGAACCGGAAAACGCATTCACGGGAAAAAACCTCTCGACGTTATGAATTCGCGTGAGTCTGTCATAAAAGTGAACCCACATGAATTAGCGATTTTAGCCATGAAGCGAGATCGCGATGTAACAGTTCACCGTGAGCGATTTATACTCGATAAAACGATGGAATACGGCAATGGCGATTGGATTTTGGCATGGTCGCAGCAAAAAGTTACCGTTAGGCGTGACCCTACCGATATGACCACCGCATGGTGTTTCCATCCTGAAACGGATGAATTCTTAGGTAAAGCAACCTTGAATTGTCATTCGGCTCCTGCTATAACCTCACAAGTAGTTTGAGACAAACTCATAGGAAAGTTAGTTAAGTATTCTAGGTATATGAATACTGTTAATGATAAGCTTATTTATAACTCTTTATCAACAAGTGGTTACAAATTACAATGCTATTAACTTTACGTTTAGTTCTGAATGGTTCATGACAAAACGTCACGACCTAAAGCTTTTTCGATTTTTATTCTTTTAGTAAGTACAGATAATAAGTCATTTCCTGATACTTTAAAACCACCATCGACTGCTACATTAATATTCGCCGATAAACTTGGCGTTGAAGCATGTGGAACTGGAATAGTCGGTAACATTCCTTGATTAAGAACATTGAAAAATGGTCTTAGTTTTTCGGTTGCTGGCGCAGATAGTATCATTTCGGGGCCTTCTTCTGCTACTTCTATAATTTGCCGTGTTTCTGGAATACCACCAGTCCAATATCCTGCAAATCTCTGCTTCGGGATAGTTTGTTCATTGCCTTGGGTTTCTTTTCGCAAGGCATTATTTACCTGTGCAGCTATTAGAGATCCTGCCGCAATTAACGCAGCTCCACCCGCTATCCAAAGCAAGGGGTTAGGATTTGCTTCAACTGCTGCTATATTAATGCCTAAAGATAATATCATACCGCCAATTGTTTTCATTGCACTTGCAAGCGCTCCCATCACTTTTACACCAAAGGTTTGAGTTGAGTTTTCACCACTAGCAAGCATTTCGCCAAAAGCAGCTGCCACATCTGAAATTGCGGTTGCTAATACCGGGCCGAAATCAAGAGTTGCTTTTTTACTTACCGTTTTTAGTTTTTCACTAAGTTCTTGCAACTGAGCGATTAATGCTTGAATTTGTGCGATTTTTTGCTCATCGAAGGTAACTGCTAGAAGTTCGTTTAGGCTTTGCAGAGCGGTTTCTATATCGGAAGATGTCTTAATTAAACCTGCTTCTAATTTAGCTCCAAGTTCTTCTGTTGAAGTGCCGGACGCTTTCATTTCAGCTGATAGAGCCGTTAACGCCTGTTTTAAAGAGTGTATTTTTTGGCGCGCCTCATCGGTGGCTGCGTTTTCAAATTCACGATTCAGGGTACTTAATGCCTCATTAACGGTAGCTAAACTTGTTATTAAACCACCTTTAAGTTCAGATTCAACGGAGGAGAAATCGGGAAATCTTGAAATTACAACTTCTAATTCAATTGGTTTTAATTCCGGTGCATCAATTATAATGTCTTTTGCTTGAACTGGTTCTACTTCGGGTTTTACTGGAATGTTAACTTCTGATAGTCCTAATTCCTTAAATAAGAGTTCCTTTTGTTTACGCAGTTCAATGAGTTCATTTTTAAGTTCTAAGGCACGTTTTTTTTCAGATTCAGGAATTAAACCATCAACAGATAATTCAGCTATTTTTTTTAGCTCTTTTTCAGTTTCTTCAACGCGTTGGGTTAATGAACGGAAACCTTCTTGTCCGGGCTTTGCTGAATCTAGTTGTGCTAATCGGTTTTGAAGTAATTCTGCTTCACTCTTTAAACCTGAAAGCGATTCTTGAGCTAATCCTATTTGCTCTGTGAGTTCTTTCCGTCCTTCACGGCCAAGGGTTCTATCACGAAGTAATTTTTGTTGAAACGATGAAATTACAGCTTCTAAAGCAGTTATTTTAGTAGTTGTATCAGCTAAATTTGTTTCAACCTCAAAACGTGTTAAACTGCGTAGTTTCTTATCAAACTCATTAAGTTTTTCGGTTGAATGAGCAATTTCATCACCAATTCCTAGCCAAGATTTTGCAAAATCATATAATAATGGTAGAGATGAAAGTAATAATGCAATCCATCCTACGATTGGAATGGAAGCAAAAAAAGCACGTACAGTTGTAGTCGCTGCAGTCATGCCTGCACTAAATACTGCAGCTGAACCGGCTCCAGTTCTTAATGCGACTGATACTATCCCTAATTGAGTTCTTAGTATAGTCAACAAACCTAAATTAGGGATAATACCAGTTGCTTGAAGTGTTTTCAAACTAATGAGTAAAAGTGCAAGTGTACCTAAAGTTCCTTGCATTGAATCTGGAAGCTGATTGAATAATTCCAACCATGATTTTCCCACTTGAAGAAAAGGACCTGCAATAGCTCTAACAACTCCACCGATTGCGGCTTGTGTTTCTTCTAATTGAGAATTAAAAGCAGCTTGTTTACCTGCTTCACTATCTAAATAACTTAAATAAGTATCACCAACTTTAACAGAAACCTCTTGCAACTCGTTCATTATTGCTTGAGCTTTTTGAGCATCTGTTAATTTCCCTGCAGTAGTTCCAATTGCAGCTGCATATTCCTGATAAATTACAGCTGGATTTTTCTGAAATAATTTGTCTGTTCCTTCATCAATTCCTAGTATGGCTTGGTTAATGGCTACTAATGCTTGATCTGAGTTCAAGCCTTGTGCAGCAGCAACATTTAATAAATCTTTTATAGCTGCACTCGTTTGAGAAACATCACCTGCTTTGGCTGTTAACTTAGATAAGGAAATTGTAAACTCATTTGAAGCACGTTCTGATAAAGAAAACTCATCTTTCGATTGAGCGCTAATACTAGTTAACTTATCTAGTTCGATTCCTGTTATTTTTGATGCAGCTTCGAGCTTTAGTGTTGATTGTACATTTGCATCATAAACACGAATCGCTTCACCAAACGTTTGATTTAATAATAGCTTACTTTCTTTAAGTGCTTGTAATGACTGATTAAGTGCAAGTGCCTTTCCACCAACATTATCAAAAAATGGATCATCACTAGTTGTTTCAGTCTCATTTTTTAACTTAGCAAGTACATCTTCTATTGTCTCTAATGTTGCAACTGCTTCTTTTCCGTTGACGGTAACTTTAAACTTAATTTCTTTTTCGTTGGCCATAAATTCCTTAACTAATTGGGTCTATTTCCCATTTGCCTTTTGCCGTTGCATTGGCAAGGTTTACTTCTAGCTCTACAGGGTTTCGAAGAATCCTACCTGACTCAAGTGATATTACTTCAACTGGAGTTATTATTAATGGCCAAAACTCTGTTTCAAAATATTGAATAGGCTTTGCGCTTCCATATCTATTCATAAAGAATTCCAACCAAACAGTGTCTAAATCGGGTGAGGTAAAATCATTATTATCCGTTCTTCGGATGCTTTGAATGTCTAAGTTTGTTGATAAATGAAATTGATTTGTATCTGGCCAGAAAAACGGGAATCTCATGTGTCCCATTTCGCGAACAGTATGTCTAAATGCGTAGTTTTGCGTTTGAGGTACAAATACACTAGTTGTACGAGACTTCACCAATTTGGGGAACTCTTCAATACTTTGAGGTAAAAAATGACCAAGTGCATTTTTTACAATCGCTTTTGCCCATTGGCAAACCTGAAAAGAACAGGCTGTTTTCTCAGGATTTAAAGCGCTTACTTCAATATCTGTTGGGTCCCCCAATGGGTTTTTAATGCGTATGGTCAACTTGCCGGGCTTCGGTGGTAATAAAGCACAGGTAAATAGAATTCGATGATATGTATAGCCAATAGAATTAATTGAATAGGCGGTTTCTTGCCACAATTCTAAGTCGGGATTATACCAAAACTCACCAACTTGTACTTCCAATTCCCATGGTCCCGACTCATAGGTAATTGTAGGACCGTTAGGAGCACTTGGATCGTAGGTGTATGTTGTATAGGTACACGTCACTTTCACATCTATTTGTATAGATGTCCACCTGAGTAAGTCAACTTGAAGTTCAGTTTGTTCTAATGCGGCTTTTTGGTCGGATACTCCATCGACTATATTATCCTGGATAGTTAGACCAGAACTTCTTCGTATAACTTGTACATATTTAGCAGGAACGATTTCACCTTGATCATCTAAAGTCCATGGTGCTGTCCATTTACTTAAGTAATCTATATCGTTTCGCCAATCGGTAAATTCGGGGTCGGAGTTCTGCAGAATTTCTGATGAAGGGTAAGTTAGTGGAAATTCTAAGCTACATTGGGTTACTAATGCGGCATTCTGTTTAGAACCTACAGTTCGTTTCATACCCCCAAACGAAGTTTCCCGCGATAATACATCTGTGAATTTTACACGCCCAAAACTAATACATATAATAAGCATAAACCGCTTAGCGATTTCATTTAGAGCATCGAACCAGTTTGGCATTACTCCTGTTTTTGGATCGATGAATCCAAATGGAGAAAATTTAAAATTCACATTGTCAAGAACATAATCTACTGATGCTCTAGTAAAACGCCAGGCAGAGTCTGAAATCTCGGTTATTACATCTGTAAAAGGGTAAGCTTGCGCAGAACCTGGAGCAAATGCACTTCTAATCCATAAGGTTACTTGCTGTCTATAATATTCATTTTGATAAGGAATTGTTTTCTCCTTTAAAGAAGCTAAGCCATCACCACAAGTGATATTCACAATTCGTAGGTTATCTTCTTCTAAAATCTGTAGCGATTGAGGCATTATATACCCAAACCAAAATAGAGCGGAATTCACATCTACTTCAACTCTAAACCGGCCATAACTTTCATTTTGGAATAAATCTGGCCATTCTGTTACGAGTTCGGTAGGTGGAACAAAAACAGATAATTCCAATTCAGAAATCACAAATCCGAAAGGCTCAGATTCATCTCTCTTCCAGCGCAGAATGGGGTCATTGGCAAAATACAATGGAATAATATCTACTGCAGGTGCGGAACCTTCGGTAGATTCTGCGATTAAACGAACCGCAACTGTATGCAATGGACTAGCAACTATGGAACCTTCTAATACAAATTCGTAAGGGAGAATCTGTGGAGAACCACCACCACCGGCCATTAATTGCCCTCCGAATTTCTACGTTCAATGGTGATAGATCGGTAGCTTAAATACACATAAGCGTCTATAAATTCCATATCGCACAAGGACTTATAATCAGTAGCGTTGAGTTCTGTAAGTTTTAAAATTATAGGTAAATCATCCTGTTCAGGAATTGGTAAGCTTAGAGACTCTCGAACAGATTTAACAGTTTGGGAAATAGTTGCTAAATCTTCTATTAATTGAGTTAACTCTTCCTCTGTAATTACTTTAGCAATAAGCAATTCACTTAAGGATTGTGTGAATGTTTTTTCATTCACACTTTTAATTGTTCGTAAGAATTGTCCGAATGTGACCATTACCAGTTCATGAATTTCGTGCCTGGCGTTAGGCTGCCGTTTGTAGTTAAGGCTGGATAAGAAAACTGTCTATTATTCGCGACACTAAACATTCTTACAAAATCACATGAAATTCCATAACATAATGAATCAGATACGATTCGTGCGGATTTAATTCCAGTTGACGTTGTCACAGCCGTAATTTCAAATACTCTTAATGTTCCTGCAAAATCTAACATATCAAGTTTTTCCAGCGCAGCCTCAGTATTAGCACGAAAATATGACATCTTCAAACTAACACCTGAAATCGGGAAAATTAAAGTGGTTCTGATTGAAGTATTTGTGCCTGCTGTTGTTACATTAAGCGTTTGAATCCCAGCTGAAAACGTAGATATTGCAACTGCGTCTCCCTCTAATCTTGTGCTATAAGCATTAGCTAAGCCGTTTAGATCAGAATCACTCCATGATTTATAAGCCAGCAAATTCTCATTCATGTGAATATTCTTATTATTAAGAACTTGCACAGCTTCAAGCTCAAGCGTTAATTTAGTCAACCCTTCAGATGCTTTCATTTCAGAGGTTATCCGTAAATAACCAGACTCATACCACTGAAGATTCGGCGATCCTGCAGCTACAGCTTGCACAGGAATATAATTATCCTGCCAAGTTGTTAGCATATCAATAAAGGCAAAATCGAACACAGTTACTTTCAAGGTAACTAATTCCTGAACAGTAATTTTCTTTCCGGCCTGGATAACTTGCATTAGTGGCTTAGATACAACTTCAAACGTAGCACCTTCAATTAAGTTAAATTGGGCGGTTTCGCCTGTGTCTGGTCTATAAAAAGATATGGCTTGGACGTGATGGGAACGATAAACGGGCATAATAAAAACTCTTAAAACTATTGCCGGAACGCCTCAGTTTAAACAAAGACATTCCGGCTTTATTGGGGTTGTTTTTTTTTCTTAAGCTAAGATATTAGTCGTAGCTGCAGTTCCAACTGGAACTTCATATTCACTAGTTACCATAAAGCCTTGTAAGCCATCCGATTGTTTCACGTTTTCTTCAATCGCAACTGGAGCTTGATTCGTGACAATAGTATTACCTGTTTTTAAGGTAAGTTTCCATTTCACTTCTGTGAAAGCAGATTCAGCCGTAGCTAAAACACCTTTTACAGTTGAATCGTGATCAAATAAAAGTGCTTTAACCTCTACTGTTTTCTTAGCTGTTACCGATTTACCAGCCTGAACCGGCTGTTTTTTTGGTTTTGTATTAATTTCGGCTTGAGAAGCGTCAAATAAATTTACAGCAACGTAAGTGGTTCCGTTGTTGATTGAGAATTCTAGACTAGAGATGTGAGCTGCAACGTAAACTGGCATAATAGTTTAAATAATGGGGTTTGTGTTTATTCTTCGATGATTGTTTCCGGTTCTATAGCGGAAACAGCTTGGGCAATTAGGGAGCCTGTATTAGCGTCCAAAATCAGTCCTGGAACAATTTTAGATCCACGACTATTTGCAAATTCTCCCACAGCGTCACCATAGCCAAAAACGGCATAACCTTGCTTGTAATTGACTAATTCAATGTGAATATGTGTGGCACCGTTTTGGTGGGGTACTGGCAATTCAACGATCATATAAATAGCTTTTTGAGGTTCCAAGTTTGAGCGTAAAACCATACGCCATTTTTTTGATGCGAAAAGCCTTCGCCAAGATATTCTAGGTATTCATGCTGCTGCAGTGAATCAGGAGTAAATCCTTTTAACGATGTTCGCAATCCATCTAAAAGTGTGTAAGCGGAATGAGCAGTTGAACCACCTATTTTATTCATTCTTGATACTACAAATAACGTATATCGCATTCCGGAAGGTTGCACAGTTGCAGTTTGAGCAATCGGTTTGGCTGGCACAATCCCGTCATACATAACTAAAATAGCAGCCTTTCCACCTGTTAATTGATACTGATCAGGTTGGTCAGGAATAGCATCGACTTCAACTGCAGGGAATTCACTTTGTATTTTAGCTACTAATGCAGCTTGCGTTTCTTGTATCATAGTAGAAGAAAATAAAATGAGAAGTAAAAGTGTTGCGGGTGGCGCAGGTGGTGTAAAATTACCACTTTTGATTTTGGCATAAGCAGTTAGTACAACTCCAATTAGTGTTGTAATAGCTTGAATTAGCAAAGTGACTTCTGAAATGAATTCAGGATTCGTTAAAGAGACGGCTAGAGATGAACCGCCCGTTATACTCAAAGCTGCGCCTGTATTTTTCAAGCGTTTAAACTTGTCTAGAACAGCTTCGCCGGGCTTTGCTATAAAGCCCAAAATGGAGAAGATTGATTTGAAAATTTTCATGGGTTTTAATCAAAAATTTCAAGAAATACGGGTTTACCCGATTTCAATTGAGGGTAAATAAGGGAATAAAAATGCTTAAACGCTTTAGTGCTATTTCCAACAAAAGCACTCCATATATCAGCTGTTGAACCGACCAAAACGCAAGCGTCTGAATCTTCTGGTTTATTGCCAATATGGAAATACACATCTGTACGGCCAGTAACTCCTGTAATTTCAATATGCTTATCAAACCAGGGGTAAGCTTTACGGTAGCGCTCAGTCAAAGGAGTTAGTTCCTCTTTTATGCGCAACTCATAACGACCTGATTTAATTGGAAGCCCATTACTTGTACGTTCTAGCGTAAAAAATACGTGTTCTTCAACGTGTGTACGCACTTTTAACAAACTCGTAACACCATCATCAACACGACAAAATCGGGATTGAATAACAAGCATATTAATAGCCTCCTAAATTCCCTTTAAACAAAGAATCCGTTTCGGTTTTGTTCGAAAGAATTCCGCCAGTACCAGATTTGCTTAGCAATTCCGTTGCATTCAACATTACTTTTCCGTACGCTAATTGCTCTAATAGTTTTTGAGCATTCTTATAGCGTTCACTAACACCTTGCGGTGTATCTAAATCAGGGCGACGGGTGTACAACTCGTACATAACAATATTACCTGCGATTTTTGTAATAATCGGAGGAACAGGATCTAGTGGAGTTTCGTAACGCAAACCTAACCAAGAATCAATGAGATCAACGGCATCGGCAATAGCTTTATCAACTACTGCAGTAATAATCGAACCTGTTAGTTCATCATCACTAAGTAGCAAAATACTATGTGTTTGAAACTGTTTTTCGAGCTGTTCTAATGTTATGTAAGACATAATGCTGTAAAAAATGTGAACGCTTTTACACGTTCACATTTACGTGTTTTAGTTCTGGAGTTTAGGGATTCTTAAGCGAGTTTCAAGCCTTCGAGTTTAGCAATAGCTTTATCGTTCTGGAGAGCAAACTCCATATCGAATTCAACATTATATACATAATGAGAGCCTACCAAGCCTTTATCGGTAACATTCAAACCAGTATTGGTAGCGATTGTAACATCGCGTTCTTGACCAAAACGAGCGAAATACACCGAATAACAGGTTCCTGTAATGGTTCCGTGAGTTTCGTTACCAGCAATAATTTGAGCGCCGGCATTGGTATAACCTGCCGAAACAATTGGAATTCCGTTGAACATAGGGACTAACATGCCCCATTCATTCTGAACCCATTGTACACTTTGTTTCAAGATTGAAGTCACACGACTCACCATTGCCGAAGACATAATGATCACTTCTGCGCCACCATCAACGAGTTCAATTCCATACTGCAATTTTTCCGATAAAGTGGCAAATGCAGATACTTTAGCATCGGTATTACCCGATTCAATCGTCAAAGCAGCGGAAGAAGAATTGGCATAGAATTTCTGACTTGCAGGAGTTAAGGTTTTTAAACCTGTTGGTTGATCCGAGGCGCCGGTGCCATTTACGGCGTAATTTGCCAACGATTTGGCCAAACGCATAGCAAACGTATCTAAGTCGTTGGTACGAACAGAGACAATATCACGACCACGACGTTCATGCGCCTGATCAGTTTTAATTTCATCACCCACAATTTTCAACGTTGGAGTCGCAAAAGCAGGGGTTACAATATTATCGGAATAGGACGCATCTAAGGCGCGTACCGTACCTCCGGTTGCGGCTGAAGCTTTGCGTACCGAATCGGCATTACCCACCATCGGGTAAAATTGCAAGCGAGGAATAAGCGGATGGGAACGCATAACACGATCAACTGTGGCAACCGCTAAGGGGCCGTTTCCGGCAGAGATTTCAGATAGTAACATAGATAGGTGTACTTTCGGTCAGTATTGGTTAAACAGTGGTGAGCTTTGCAGACTGGTGAGACTGCGCAACCGCTTCTTGTAAGGTTAATGGCTTTTCTATAGAATCAGCCTTAACCGACTGGGAAAACTGTACTTTCGGTTGATTAGCGATAAACTCTTGAAATAATTCAACCGCAGATTTATCGGTATTCTCAAACATCGTAACCGCGTTTAAGGCTTCGAGTAGGTTCATAGCCAGTGCTTTATTAGTAGGAGCTAAGGTTCCAAAGGCGATTTGCTCATTCAAAAACTGTTCAAAGCGCAAACGACTCTGATTCATTTCTAACTTGTGCAGGGCTTCCCTGGCAGTATTTCGCTCTAATTCTGTCTGTGAAAACTGAGCAGCTAAAGCCGTTTTTTCTTGTTCTAAAGTGGCAATCTTAGCTTGTAAGGCTTCAAAGGAGACCACTTCCTCAAATTGTATCGGCTTTGTAAATTCAATTACAGCCGTTTTTGCTTCACTAAACTGAGTAAAGTCAACATCAGCCAAACCTTTTACTTGGGGCGCTTTTGCACCTAACCAGGAGACGGCTTTCAGATAAGGACCTTTACCTTCTAGATCGCGGAAAAACTCGACCGATCTCGATAAGTATTTTTTTGCCTTAATCTGATCCGCTAAATCAGGGGTCACTTCCAAATCAGCAAACAGTAATACACCATCGGTTGAGAGAGAGGTAACATGGCCATAAGCAGGGCCCGATTGGGCATGGTCTAATGTATTTGGAGCTTTTAAAAAATTCACATCGTAGCGTTCTACGATTTTTTGCAGATCAACACTGGAGAATTTACCTTGCGGATAATCACCGGTTCTGAAAACTTCAACGGCTTTAAGTTGTACTGTACTCATTAGTGCGAAGAGGATTAAGGTTATTTGAAAAGATTTGAACTTCATGGAAATTTGTAGTAAGTTTGGTTCGTTGTTTACGATAGGCAAATAATAGCCAAGTCCTTGTTTCTTTTATTCTGAACTGTTCAGAAATAGCGCCCTATATAATTAAGTAGTTTTGCTCAATACTTTTAACCCTTCATGCAAAACAGACATGGACTTACTCCAAACCCTTATGCCGTTTGTCACCAACGGCGGAATACCCGTTATTTTATTCATTATATGGTATTTCACTTTTACAAGATCTAATACACAATTTGACAATGCTGTGAAATACAGTGATCAGCGATTTGCAGACGCGTCTAAAGAAAGTAAAGAGCTTTTCGCTCTTGCTCTCGAAGAAACACGTGCAAAATCAGGAGAGTCTATTAAGCACGCAAATGAATTATTTCGCGAAAGCTCAAACAGAAGTGAGCGAATAATGGCAGAAGCCAATACCCGACACGAGAAATTACTCTTAGAAATGGTGCAAATTCAAAAAGAAGAGGCAAAAGCTAAAGAATTACTCGTTGGCATTTTGTCTTCTATGAAAACAACACTGGAGGCTAAATAATGAGTGAACGTACATTATTGAAAGGGCGGTTAGCTGAAGCTGAATTAGAAATCGAAAGTCTTCGTTTAACCTGCGAAAACAATATGATTACTGTGAGACAACTCATTGATCCGTATTCAGCTGTTGAAGATTTACAGCTTGATCGCGCAGCAGTGGCCATGAAGCAACTGCAACAGAATCAAAAAGCTTTGAAAGAAAAGCTTGGCTTAGTTAAGAAATTAGACCGCGATTTACATGGCTAAAAGTGTAATCTTATTCGAGCAGGCCGAACAGCTCTATGTTCAGCAAGGTTTTTCAGTTGATACCATTATAAAGCTCCTTAAAAATGAGGTTTCCCGAAAAACTTTATACAACTGGAAAGCCGATGGAAATTGGGATGCAAAACGCCTTGCAAATATTGAAGCTTCAAAAAATCTGAGACAAGATTTAATGGAAGTCGCCGAAGCCATGGCCAAAGAACTAAAAGCAAACCCGAACCCACAAAAAATATTCGGTTTGCTAAAACTGCTTCAGGCGATAAAAATTACTACCGATCTGCCAGAAGAAACTCCTGAAGCTGAAAAGCAAGAAGGTAAAAACAAAAAACTATCGCCGGACTTAATTAAACAAATCGAAAATGAAATTTTAGGAATTTGAGATATGGAAAAAGTTTCAAATGACAATTTTGCGATTATCGACATAGCAGATGGCATACTAATTTTTTTTATTGGCACTGCCGAAAATCAGGTTTGCACAAGTTCATCAATAGAGGGTATGAAAAGCATACGCTTAGGATTACTCAATTCCATCAATAGAAATAAAGCGCTTGCTCAACACCCATCGTTTAAAACGGTTGACAGAAAAGACCTTTTTACCAAAGCGCTCAAAAACAGAAAGTGGAATTTCGACAAGTTTCCAAACCCAACTGCTTTTCTAGCCATTTCGAAAGAATTGTTAAAAAAAACAAGTCTCCAAATTTCGATTCTAACGAGCGCAAAAAGCAAAGACGATAAGTTATGCGCCTGAAAATAGTTAAACAAAATTAAACAGAGTTAAAGGGGTTTTAATGCAGGTACCCGATACTGAATCATCCCAAAATTTAAAAAGCTGGTTTCTACCTTACCAAATACGTTGGCTAAAAGACGAGTCTGCTGTAAAGATATGGGAAAAATCTCGACGCATTGGTGCTACCTACGTACAAAGTTACGAAGATGTACGCGATGTAGTTTCTGGCAAAGTAGATAAAGTTTGGTTTTCATCTGCAGATGAGTCTGCGGCCAAAGAATACATTATGGAAGCTTCGAAATGGGCGCTCATGTTCGACAAAGCAGCACGCAGTTTGGGTGAAGAACTCCTAGACGAAAAGAACGACATCAAAGCCCTGGTCATTGAATTTAGCAATGGTGGACGAATTCATGCGTTAAGTTCGAATCCTAAGGCTTTCCGCTCAAAAGGTGGAAAAGTAGTTTTAGATGAATTTGCTTTTCACGAACAAGATGAAAAATTGTGGAAAGCAGCCAAACCATCGGCAACGTGGGGCTATCCAATTCGTATTCTTAGTACCCACAACGGCAAACAATGTTTGTATTATCGCTTTTTAGAGCGAATTGCGCAGGGAAAACTCAATTGGAGTGTGCATAAAACCCCCATTACTCAAGCCATTGAGGAAGGTCTGTACGATAAAATTAAAAAAGGCAAAACTACACAAGAAGAACGTGAAGCATGGCTTGAAGAATTACGACAAGATAGTTTTGACCAGGACACATTCAACGAGGAGTTTATGTGTGTTCCCGTTGAAGGTAGAACCCGATTCTTACCTTACGATTTAATTGCGACTTGCGAAGACGATGGAATACTCTACAGCGACGAGGAACTCCAAAACTGCCGTGGAAACCTCTATATCGGTTTCGATATAGCACGAAAAAAAGATTTATCGGTTATCGTAATTGCCGAAAAAATAGCAAGTTTACTCATCGTTCGCAGAATACACGTCATGGAAAAAACACCCTTCCATATTCAAAGAGATGTGTTATTTAACTACTTACGCTTGCCAAGTTTACGGCGCGCGTGTATTGATGCAACGGGCTTGGGAATGCAATTAGGCGAAGAGGCGCAATACAGTTTCGGAAAGTACAAAGTGGAAGCAATCACCTTTACCGGAAACGTGAAACAAGAACTCGCTTTTCCACTGCGAAGCGCCTTTGAAGAAAAAAACATTCGTATTCCTTACGACCCAAAACTTCGGGACGATTTGGCGAGTGTGAAAAAAATAGTTACCGCAAGTGGAGCTATTCGTTTCATGGCCGATCACACCGACGATGGACACGCCGACCGCTTTTATGCAGTTGGTTTGGCCAATCATGCAGCCGACGATTACCAAGGACCAGTATGGGTAAAATCGGCACATTCTAAACCTCAAAGCACCGTAATTAACAATGGCTATTAATCTACTCGAATCGTTTAAACGCCTTATTTCAGGCAAAACAGACACTAAAACAACTCCCGATGTAGCTGTTTTAAGTAAAGTTACCGCTCTATTTGGGCAGTTACCAAATCCTGATCTTGTTCTAAAAAAAGCAGGAAAAGACATTTCCGTATATCGTGAACTCCTTGGTGACGATGAAGTATGGAGTGCGGTACAATCGTTCAAAAGTGGTGTAAAATCCCTGAATTGGGAATTATTTGGAGAGGAAACCGATCAGCAGCGAAAAGACGAAATTCAAGTCCTGTTCAACTCCTACAAGATTGACAGCGTCATTTCCCAAATTTTGAACGCGCGCTTGTTCGGTTTCCAACCCCTTGAAATTACTTGGCACACCGAAAACGGACGTTGGTGGCCGTCTGCCATTCGTGAAAAACCTATAGAATGGTTCACCTTTAATAACCAAGGGAATTTGTGCCTAAAACCCCAATACCGCGCCGATGGTGGAACCGGCATGCTCGAACTGCCCCCATTAGCATTTATAACCGCTCAACACGAAGCAACGTATGCCAATCCTTGGGGTGAATCCATTCTCTCAAGAGTATTTTGGTCGGTAGCGTTCAAAAAAGGTGGGGTAAAGTTTTGGGCTACGTTCATGGAGAAATACGGAATGCCTTGGGTTACCGGAAAGCTCCCAAGAGGTTCACAAATTGAATCGCAAAACGAGTTATTAACCAAACTCGATGCCATGGTGCAAGATGCCGTAGCGGTTATTCCTGACGATTCTAGTATTGAAATTCACCAAACTGGAAGCTCAACTGGAAGTGGTGATTTGCATCCGAATTTCATTAATTTCTTTATTGCACAGATAAACAAAGTTATTCTAAGCCAAACCTTAACAGGAACTTCGGGAAATGGTTCAGGCAGTTACGCTTTAGGTAAAGTGCACAGCGAAGTACGCGAAGATGTTGTTTCAGTGGGTAAACGCCTGGTTGAGGAAGTATTCAATACTTTGCTCCAATGGATTTACAAGTTCAACTACGGAACTGACGCACAGCTCAAATTTCGCTTATTTGAAGAGGAAGATGTTGATAAAACCTTAGCGGAACGAGACGAAGTACTCACCCGAACAGGCGTGAAGTTCAGAAAATCGTACTACGTGAAAAACTATGGACTCGATGAAGCCGACTTCGAAATCAACTCACAGGTTGATAATCCTGACTTTTCCCATAAGCAATCTTGCGCCTGTGGTTGCCAAAAAGTGGCAAGTCAAAAAATGGCAAGTTTTGCAGACCAAACCGAAACCCGAATGAATGCCGATTCCGTTCAAGAAGCAATTGACCGAATTGGGCTAAATACGAATCTTCAACCGCTCCTTAATCCGGCATTAAAACCTATTTTAGCCCTATTTAATGACCTACCCGATTCGGAAGAAAACCCTGAAGCTTTACTGCAAAAACTCGCTGAGACCTATCCTGAGATGAGTACAGCGCAGCTTGAAGACTCCCTTACCAAAGCCATTTTCTTGGCTGATATTCTTGGCCGATTAACCGACAAGGAAGAACAATGAGCGAACCGATTGATGTGGCGTTTGCGATAAATCTACCACCGGAAAAAGCAATTCAATACTTAGAAAGTAAAGGGTATGCGTTTTCTTTTCGGTGGGAAGATCTTGCGGCGCAAGCCCAAGCGAAAGCGTTTACGGTTGCAGGAGCTATGAAACTCGATTTACTCCAAACCATTCGAGGAAGTGTAGAAAAAGCCTTAAAAGAAGGGAAAACACTGCAGCAGTTCAAAAAGGAACTTACTCCAGAATTGCAAAAACTCGGTTGGTGGGGCAAAGAAACCGAAGTAACCAATCCCGAAACCAGAGAAGTTCGAAAAACGCGCGTAGATGGCTTTAGACTGCGTACCATTTACAACACGAATCTACAATCGGCTTACATGGCAGGACGCTACCAAAGCCAACTAGAGGACGATTTCCGCCCCTATTGGCAATATGTTGCTACCATGGATAGAAGAACACGCCCGGCACATGCTGTTTTGAATGAAACGGTTCTACGAAAAGAAGATCCTTTTTGGAATGAGAATTATCCACCAAATGGTTGGGGTTGCCGTTGCCGTGTTCGTGGTTTAAGCCAAAGCAAAGTAGATAAACTCGGTTTGAAAATAGCCAAAGGCGAAAACCTTAGACCCATTGCGGATAAAGCGTTTCAGGGGAATCCAGCCAAAGATCGGTTCGATTTTGACCAAATGAAAAATAAAACCTTTTCCGCCGTAAATAATCAACCATCTTTTGAAAAATTCGGTTTACTCCCTGCAAAAGATATACCAGAAGAACAACGTAGAGAGTCACCTCCGAAAACGCCAAGTTTGAAAGAAATAAGTCTTAACGAAATGCAGAAACTAGCCGAAGAGATTTTCGGTCTTTCAAATAATGAACAGACTATAATATCTACAAAAGACTTAGATCAAGTAATTTTTGATAGAAATAATGTTAAACACTTGTTTATTAAAGGTGATGGACGTGAGCGTTATTTGAACTATATAATACCTACACTGCAAAATCCGAATGAAATTTGGCTCACACAATATGAGTGGAATAATGGGAAAACTACCTACAAAGAACTCAGAAAGGTATATATTGGTTTTTACAAAGAAGAGCCTAGAGGAAAAGATTTTGCCGTAGTTCTTTTAAAAGGCAGAGACGGAAGTGTATTCTGGAACAGCTTTGAACGCAAAAAAGGCATTGATTATCTGCGAAAAGGATATGAATTGCTTTAAAATGTAGCGAGCGACGTTTTCAAGTACATGGCCTTGTCGCTCGCCGCTGTTAGTTCTGCCCCATGTGGCACTAACAGGTCGGACTCAAATCTACCAAACCACCACCACAATGTCAACACCTTTCATACAAGCCGATATTAAAGAAGCGCTACTTGCTCTGGGTAAACTTGCAGGTAAAATGGACGATTTGCGTCCGGTTATGTCTAGTATTGCCAATACGATGCACGAGTCGGTTATGCAGAATTTTGAACTAGAAGGGCGAAGTGCAAGCCCTTGGAAAACCTTATCTGCTTCCACTATTGCGCAAAGAGGAAAAGCAAAACCAACAGCTTGGCCGGGTAAAATTTTAGATAGAGGTAGTTCTGCCGGCTTGAAATCTTCCATTACTGCAGAATATGATGCCAAAAGTGCAATCGTTGGCACAAATAAACCCTATGCAGCCATTCATCAATTTGGCGGAAAAGCCGGGCGTGGATTGGCAGTAAACATTCCGGCACGCCCATTCCTTTGGCTCGGAGAGGAAGAAATCCAAGAACTACAAGAAATTATTGAGTTTTATTTGGCTCGGGAGTGAGTTCCTAGAAATCGAGAGGAATTTGAGTTACAGGTGGTTTGTGTTCGTACACCTTTGTTATCTCATAGTCAGTTCTCAAACCTTTATCACCGCGCCATTGTTTAGTAAGCATTTCAACAATTAGAATATCATCTTTTCGGAAAGAAGCTTTGTTTTTTTGAACATCTGATATAAATACTTCATCCGACATCTTTACCATATAGCCTTTATCGCCCGTAGAGACGCGCCACATGTTATCTTCTTTAAAGGTTAAACTTACAATACTAACAGCCATTTTATTCGACTGTTCATTAATTAGAATTTCACCAATGGGTGGCGGCACGAAGTAAGCAACTTCATCTTTTGTAACCGTTACTTTAAACGGTTCAAGTACATCTGTACTAGAAAACTCCAATTCATTAGCGACATCACTATCTAATAGATTAATAAATTTACTTAAGCTTACTCTTGTTCGTGAGTCTTGTAATAATTTGAATAATTCTTGAGAAATTTCAAGGAATTGACCATCTTCTAACACTAGAATAATACGATCACCTTTTTTTTCTACCTCTTTTATTCTTCTGTTTTTAAGTTTCTTAATTAACCAAAACAATCCAGTGCCAGTTGCGCTTAATCCAAGAACCACTTCCTTTAAATTTAACATGGCACTTACGGCATCGCCCGAAAAAATATCTACAACACGTTGCAATAGCGATAAATCTAAGCCTAAATCAAGTATAATAGAGCCTTTACCACTTGCACGAAATCGCAAATTTAAACGAATATTTTCGCCATTAACCACATCGTTTGCACTTTCTATAAAATCGGACAATGCGATGAGTGCTGGCGCTAAATCGCGAACGTTTACCTCATGCGAATCGGAATCGCCACCTCTTAAATGTAATTCAATAAATTCTTTTGCGCGAAATTGTTCCATATTAATGTTCCAGTTAAAAGTCAATTAAACAACTATAAATTAACAATTATAGTTGAATATGTAACCATGTCAATTCATGTCACTCACCCATAAAAAAACCTGCTTCGCATTTAGCAAAGCAGGCTACTGATTGGTAAACCAAACAGTAATTTGAAGACTAGTAACCTCAATTTAACAAAAAAGCCCGAATTTCTCGGGCTAATGTTTAGATTGTTGCAGAACCTAAATCTTTTTGTGACATAGAAAGTAATTGTAACTTTTTGGCAGATAAATACTCTTTTGACTTTAAAAATAAATGAGTTGCAAGTAGTAACGGAATCATAAATACTAATAAAACTACATTGTTTATAAGTAATGTCTTGATGACTAAATCCGCTAATTCGGAAGCTATCAAACTCAATTCTTCATCCTTTATATCCGACAATGGGTTTTGCTTAGTCTTCCCAGATGCCTGCAAAAACAAAGCAACCTTAGTAATACTAAGCTCATTACCACGTGATAAAATAAAGTTTAAATACGCTTCTAATTTAGTAATTATAGCCCGATCTGAATGTGATTCGCGGAATCCAATTCGTCTTAGACGATCTCTCAAAGCGAATAAATTGTTTCTGGTTTGGCTTCGTAAATTGGGTGCTATGATCCCTTCGAAAATAAAATGACCAATCGCCCAATAAAAAAGTATTATAAATAGGATACTCATAGTTAATTATGATTTTGATGATGGATGCTTTTGACCTGCTATTAAATTTTGTAAGAAGGTCTTTTCTTTGCCAATACGCTCCAATTCTTGAGCGTGTTGTCTCCTCATGTTTTTGGAGCTTCTGTACCATACCAAGGAAATTAAAACACTTCCAATGTAGCCTAAATACGCAGGCAAATTCTTAAAAGTTGTTAGAATTATTTCTGATAAGGTATCTTTCGGTATAAGAGCTGCAATTACAACTAATAAGACAAACATACCAAATAACGGTAATTGACCTTTATCTATTGCACGAATAAAGACATCATATAAATTCGTTTTATGCTGTGAAGGACGTGCCAAATATCTATTAACTACCGTTAAATTTTAGTTTTTAAAAATATAAACAAGGTTTGTTTTAATGTAAATACGTGTCAACAAATGTCACTCCCCCATAAAAAAAGCCTGCCTCGCAATAAGCAAAACAGGCTACTGATTGGTAAACCAAACAGTAATTTGAGGACTAGTAACCTCAATTTAACAAAAAAGCCCGAATTTCTCGGGCTTTGTTTGTTTGTTTGCTTACGCGGTTTTTTTGAATTGAGGCTGGCCATGTTTTATAGGTTCGAGGCATTTTTCTACATCCCACAAGGCCGTTTGCAGGGCTATTCCGGTAACGGAATCTTCCACAATTTCGGCAACGTGTTGGGTTAAGGCTTCGAGAATGGCCATTCTGCGGTGCAGTTCGTCTAACTGGTCTATACTTATATGTACGGTTATCATAGTCTGGCTCCCATTTGCTTTAGTTGGTAACGAATGGAACTATCGTTGCGATTTACAACTTTACCAATGGCTGTGCAACCTTTACCTTCGCGCCATAGTTGCAAAATAGTGGCTTTTTCTTCGCTTGTTAAGGGTGCTTTTTTGGGGCGTTGTGCCTTTTGCACCGGAACAGCCAGTAATTTTTCCTGAAGCTGAACGATTTTCTCCAATAACTGAACTTTTTCGCTCAAGTAATTCGGCTCAAATACCGTTTTTGCAACAGGCGCAGGCGCAGGTTTGGGATTGGGCATTTCGTACACGCCTGTTTTACGCAAAGTCGGGAGTACTTCTGAGGTTACCCAACGTTTAAACGCCTTAGCTTCAGGTTTGTTTGAACGTAAAATTAAGGTGTAAAATCCAGATTCATTAATAATTAACAAATCACGTCCACCATTACTGGCTTCTGGAATTATTGTTCTAACGTCTTTCCCAAATGATTTTTTGTTAAGAACATTTGAAATCCCAATATCATAATTAATGATGTTGGGATTTATACTCGATTTGTCATCTTCATCGACATTTGCTAAAGCTTGCGATACGTTTTTCAAGCCTAATGTGTTACATACATCCTTTGCTATAATCCAAGGAGTATTATCTTCGAGTGTTACAATGCGGATTTCTCCAAATTGACTGTTTTGGAAAACGGATAGATTGGAATTCATGATTATGTTTTTTTGGAGTATTAGATTTAGTGAGTGGCGCCTCCAAGTATCCATAACAAATACTGAAAGGATTGGTTACCTTTCACGCCAC
>Ga0210052_1000843_pt1 | contig 20259 bp, 16 predicted proteins | sample CryGeymeta201508_FD_183976 | JGI IMG/M metagenome (GOLD analysis project Ga0210052, IMG submission 183976) | Groundwater microbial communities from Crystal Geyser aquifers in Utah, USA - Crystal Geyser metaG 2015-08 (SPAdes) (version 2) | ecosystem: Environmental > Aquatic > Deep subsurface >...
AAGCCGTCCGGCGTGATGAAGTTGCGCGGCATGAACTTCTCGACGTTGGCAACTTTTGCCAGCGGGGCGACGCCGACTTTCCACTTATAGGGTTTGTCTGATACGCGCTGCACAGTGGGCATCACCGCGTTCTGCCCTTTAAGCGCCAATTCCACACCAGCTTTGCCCAGCGCATAGGCTTGTTCGACATCGGTCTTGGAGGCAATGTGGCGCGCGGCGCGTTGCAGATAATCGGCCACCGCCCAGTGGAACTTGTAGCCCAGCGCTTCCTTCACCATGTTGGCGACCACCGGTGCGGCACCGCCCAGTTGTGCATGGCCGAAGGCGTCGCGCGAACCCTGTTCGGCGAGGAAACGTCCATCCGGATAATGACAGCCTTCCGACACCACTACGCTGCAATAGCCGTACTTCTTCACCATGGCATCCACTCTGGCGAGGAATTTCTTCTGGTCGAATTCGATTTCCGGGAACAGGATAATGACCGGAATGCCGTGCTCTTCGACCAGACCGCCTGCGGCGGCAATCCAACCGGCATGGCGTCCCATCACTTCCAGCACGAACACCTTGGTCGAGGTTTTGGCCATCGAGCGCACGTCGAAGCTGGCTTCCAGCGTGGAGACGGCGATGTATTTGGCGACCGAGCCGAAGCCGGGGCAGCAGTCGGTGATGGGCAGGTCGTTGTCCACGGTCTTGGGCACGTGGATGGCCTGTACCGGATAACCCATCTTTTCCGACAGTTGCGAAACCTTGTAGCAGGTGTCGGCGGAATCGCCGCCGCCGTTGTAGAAGAAATAGCCGATGTTGTGCGCTTTGAATACCTCGATCATGCGTTCATATTCGCGCTTGTTTTCTTCCAGTCCCTTGAGTTTGAAGCGGCAGGAGCCGAATGCGCCGGAAGGGGTGCTGCGCAATGCGGCAATCGCTTTGGCTGATTCCTTGCTGGTGTCGATCAAGTCTTCGGTGAGCGCACCGATGATGCCGTTGCGTCCGGCATAGACTTTGCCGATCTTATCCTTGTGTTTTCGGGCGGTCTCGATGACGCCGCAGGCGGAGGCATTGATGACGGCGGTAACGCCGCCGGATTGGGCATAAAACGCATTCCTTTTAACCATTCCTTAAGCTCCCATTAGTGATTGCAATGATTCTCTAGGTACCAAATTCGATGCGGCAACATACTACCTTTTTTGCGGGCAGAGTATTACCCATTTTCGCAGAACGGTATTGCCCGTATGTGGGGGTGAAAGGAATTTTAATGCATCAGATGGATTAGAAGATTAAACTGGAAACGGCTTCTCCCGAACAAAATCAGAGCGCCATCTGAACGGGGGTGAGTTCCGGTAAAACCAAAATATAAAAGCATAAATCAGGAGGGGGTAGAAATGGCGATTGAATTATTCAATAACGGCAAACATCTGTGCATGATGTTCGATGATCTGGTGGATGACGCTGCCGGCGAGGCGGTGCAAGCCAATCAATTTTTGATCGTGGATCACGACCACGGCGCCTTGCTCGATCCGGGCGGCAACATGACCTACAACGGCCTGCTGATGGCGATGCATAATTATTTCGCGCCAAAGAACCTGGATTACATCCTCGCCTCGCATGCCGACCCCGACATCATCGCCTCAGTCAACAAGTGGATGATCCATTCCGACTGCAAAGTCATGATATCCAAACTGTGGGTGCGTTTTGTGCCGCACTTCTGCAGTGTCGGCAACGCGGTGGGCAGGGTGCAGGGAATCCCGGATGAGGGAATGTCGTTGCCGTTGGGACAATCCGTGATCAAGGCGATTCCGGCGCACTTCATGCATTCCGAAGGAAATTTCCAGTTCTATGATCCGGTCAGCAAAATCCTGTTTTCCGGTGACATGGGCGCCTCACTCGTGCCGCATGACGCGGCGGATACGCCGGTGGAGGATTTCAAATCACACATCCAGTACATGGACGGTTTTCACCGGCGCTACATGATCTCCAACAAGATTTGCCGTTACTGGGTCAACATGGTGCGTGGCATGGACGTTGAAATGATCGTGCCGCAGCATGGCCGCATGTTCAAGGGCAAGAAGATGGTGAACGAGTTCCTGAACTGGATCGAGGCTTTGCCTTGCGGGGTGGACAACATGACGCAGGAGCACTACCGCGTGCCGGCCTGAGCCTCGGCCAAATCAAGTAAAACGGGCGGCATCCTCGCGGAGACTGCCCGATTTACTTGCGTTGTATGCAGTGTGGAGGGGTTAGAGTGCGGCGGCGCCGGCTTGGGCGATTTGACCGTCCTGGAAAGAACGCACCCCGCTGACACCCAAACCGCCGATGACCGTGCCATCACGCAGCAGTGGCACGCCGCCTTCGGCCGGGATCACGCCGGGCAGGGCGAGGTGGATCAGGCGGCCGCTCAATACCGCTTCTTCCGATGCCTTGGTCGGACGCTGGAACGCCACGGCAGCGTGCGCTTTCATGATGGCGGTATCCACTGTGCCGAATTGGGTGTCGTGGCTGCGCTGCAGGTAGAGCAGATGGCCGCCGTCATCGACCACCGCGACGGTCACCTTCCACGCGTTGGCACGGGCTTCCGCCCCGGCGGCCGCGGAGATGCGTTGTGCATCTTCCAGGGTCAGAAGCGGCTTGCTCGCCATGCTCATGCCGCCAGCACCTTGAATACCTGGTCGCGGATGGCTTCCACACTGCCGACACCGGGCACGCACACGACTTTTGGGGCGTTGGCATCACCGGATTTATTCCATGCGGTGTAATACTCGACCAGCGGTTTGGTCTGCTGATGGTAAACCTCGAGGCGTTTTTTTACCGTATCCTCATTATCGTCCGCGCGCTGTACCAGCGCTTCGCCGGTGACATCATCCTTGCCTTCCACCCCGGGCGGATTGAAGACGATATGGTAAGTGCGGCCGGAAGCGGGATGTACGCGGCGACCGCTCATGCGCTGAACGATCTCGCTGTCGGGCACATCGATTTCCACCACGCTGTCGATTTTGATACCGGCATCCTTCATCGCCTGCGCCTGCGGAATGGTGCGCGGAAAGCCGTCGAACAGAAAGCCGTTGGCACAATCCGCTTCCTTGATGCGCTCTTTGACCAGGTTAATGATGATGTCGTCGGACACCAGATTGCCCGCATCCATTACTTGCTTGGCCGCCAGGCCGAGCGGGGTGCCGGCCTTGATCGCCGCACGCAGCATGTCGCCGGTGGAGATTTGCGGAATGCCGAATTTTTCCCGGATGAAATTGGCTTGCGTGCCTTTGCCGGCACCGGGTGCGCCCAACAGGATCAGTCTCATTTTATTCCTCCCTTTTTAGTGAATCGAAAATCCGCCTTGCCTGCCGCAAATCCGCTTCGCTATCCACCCCGCACGGCGGCGTATCCCGGGTGATGTTCACGCCGATCTTGTAGCCATGATACAGCGCGCGCAGTTGTTCCAGCTCTTCCGCCTGTTCGATCGGGGCGGGCGCGAGCTGGCTGCAGGTCTTGAGAAAGCCGGTTCGATAGGCATAGATGCCGATGTGGCGCAGCGCACAAATACCTTTGGGGAGTTCCCCCCTTCCAGCTTCCCCCCGTGGGGAGGAAGAGCAGTCGTCTCGCCCTGCGGACGAGGATAAATCCATAAACGCATCGCGCGGATACGGAATCGGCGCGCGGCTGAAATACAGCGCGTTGCCCTGCTTGTCCAGCACCGTTTTTACTATATTCGGGCTGCGCATTGATGCTTCATCGTGGATGGGATGGCAGGCGGTAGCGATGGCACATTCGGGATGGTCTTGCAGATGTTGTGCGACTGCGCGGATCAGTGCGGGCGGGATCAGCGGCTCGTCACCCTGCACATTGAGCACGATGGTGTCATCTCCCCAGCCTTGTTGCGCTGCGACTTCGGCGATGCGGTCGGTGCCGCTGGCGTGGTCGGCGCGCGTCATGCAAGCCTGAAAACCGTGCTGCACAGCCGCAGCGAGAATTTGTTCATGGTCGGTGGCGATGAATATCTGCTGTGCCCCGCTTTGTGCCGCCTGCTCGGCGACGCGGACCACCATCGGTTTGCCGCCGATATCCAGCAGCGGTTTGCCCGGCAAACGCGTCGAGGCGAAGCGGGCGGGGATGACGACCTTGAAGGTCAGCATCAACCTAAAACTCGCGCAGCGAAACGTTTGTTCCCTCTCCCTCCGGGGGAGGGCTGGGGAAAGGTCATGGCAAGGTGCATGATCAGGGGCGGCATATATGCCATGACAGTCACAGTTTTTCGACTTCTTCCGCCGTCATGCTGCGCGCTTCGTCCGCCAGCATCACCGGGATGTCGTCCTTGATGGCGAAGGCCAAACGGTCAGCCTTGCACACCAGCTCCTGTTCGGCCTTGCGGTAGATCAGCGGCGATTTGCACAGTGGGCAAACCAGAATGTCGAGCAGTTTGGCGTCCATTATGGTGCAACCTTTTTGATGATGAGTTGAGCGAGGGCCGGGCTGACCTGTGCATCTACACGTAAAACCCAATACTTCTCGCTGGCGAATGCGCCGCATTTTACCGCATCTTTTTCGGTCATGAGTAGCGCATCCGTGTCAGCGAAGGATAACTCCAACGGGCTATAAACATGGTGGTCCGGGAAGGCATGGGGGGGGCATTGCAGTCCCAGTTGTTGCAGATGGGCAAAGAAACGCTGTGGGTGACCAATGCCCGCGATGGCATGCAGATGTTGTCCCGTGAAGTCGCCGGCCGTTCTGATCAGTTCCGGGTTGAGCAGGTTGTAGAAATGGGTGCCTGCCAGTTGCATGGCGAATTCGCCGTCCTCTGCCACGCCGCCATTGACGACCACCGCATCCACTTGTTGCAAGCGCGATAACGGCTCGCGCAACGGGCCGGCGGGCAGCAACAAACCGTTGCCGTAACGCCGCGCGCCATCAACGACGGCGATCTCGACATCGCGCTGCAAACGGTAATGCTGCAAGCCGTCGTCGCTGAAGATGACATCGCATTCCGGGTGTGCCCGTAGCAGGGCGCGGGCACAGGCCGGGCGGTCGCGTCCGATCCAGACCGGACACAGTTTGCGTTGTGCCATCAGCAACGGCTCGTCGCCCACTTCCTGCGCCGGATCGTCAACCTGCACCGCGCGCGGCATTTTTCCGCCGCTTCCGCCATAGCCGCGGCTGATGACACCTGGATGCCAGCCCTGGGCGGCCATCTGCTGCACCAGACTCAAGGTGAGCGGCGTCTTGCCGGTGCCGCCGACGCTGAGGTTGCCGACCACAATCACCGGTACCGGGAGTTTGACGGAGGGAAATAGGTGCAGGCGGTAGCCCAATCGGCGCAGGGCGACGAGGGCACGGAAAATCAGGCTGATCGGGTACAACAGGAGATGCAGCGGGGTGAGGCGATACCAGTAATCGGGCAGGCCGCGCATCGCCTCACTTGTCCGCATTGCGGGTGGTGAAAGTGATGCGACCGTAGCCGGCCTGGCGTGCCGCTTCCATGATGGCGATCACCGACTGGTGGGCCGCTTTGGCGTCGGCATTGATCACGATGACCGGGTCGGTTTCCTTGCCGGCGGCTTGGCGTAGTGCCTGCGCGAACTCCTTCAAATTTTTGAAGGTGGCGCGTTTCCCGTCGATGGCATAGTGGTCGCTGGCGTCGACGGCGACCGTGATCGGTTTGCTGACCGGGGTTGAACTGCCGGCCCCGGTGGCTTGCGGCAGGTTGATCTGCAACTCGGAGAACTTGCCATAACTGGTGGTCACCATCAGAAAGATGAGGATCACCAGCAGTACGTCGATCATCGGGATCAGGTTGATCTCCGGCGTGTCGCGCTCAAACCCGCGGCGGAAATTCATTTGCGCTCACCGTGCATGATTTCCACCAGTTTGACCGCCTGCTGTTCCAGTTCGATGGTGAACGAATCGACTAGGGCGCGGAAATGGCGGTAGGCGATCATGCTGGGAATGGCGACGATCAGGCCGAAGGCGGTGTTGTACAGCGCCACCGAGATGCCGTGCGCCAGTTCGGCCGGATTGCTGCCGCCCGCATTCTGTGCGCCAAAGATTTCGATCATGCCGATCAGGGTGCCGAACAGGCCGAGCAGCGGGCTGATCGACGCGATGGTGCCCAGCGTGGTGAGGAAACGGTCCATATCATGGCTGACGCAGCGGCCTTCTTCCTCGATCGCCTCTTTCATCACCTGCGGTGTACTTTTGATATTTTTCAGCCCGGCTGCAAAGACCCGGCCCAGCGGCGAATTGGCGCATAACCGTTCCAGCATTTGCGGGGTGACGCCGCGCTGTTTCAGTTCGTGCACCACTTCGGCCAGCAATTTGGGCGGCAAAATATTCTTGCGGCGCAGGTAGATGATGCGCTCGACGATCAGGGTGACGGCGATCAGGGATGAAATGATAAGCAACCAGATGGGCCAGCCGGCCGCTTCGATCAGATTGAACACGCGTGGTCTCCACAATGTAAAAAATGCAAGGGTCGAACTGTAGCTTGTCGTCCCCTGTTTGGGCAAGGCAAGTGCGACACCACGACGCTAACTTGCCGTTCGCAAAGCGTTTTTTTCTTACTCACAAAACCTGTTGATAACTTTGTGGATGGAACGCGATGAAGACGGATGAAAAGCCCGTTGTTATCGTACTTTTGCCTTATTGCACAAAAATTACACATGAAAATAAAATGAAACGAAACAATCAGTTGGAATTGCGCTTGGCGGCGAGTTAGAGATGCCCCGGGTTTTAGCCTGGAATTCCCCGCAGGTGTGGATGATTGCGTTTGTCAATAGGCCATTTGGCCTATTTTTTCGACTGGACACGATTATTTGAGTTGGCAAAGCAAGGCGTTGCGCAGAGACAGAATTGCCTCCGAGTCAGGTAACTCCTTGCACGTTAACCAGAATGTATCTTCCGCGCGTGCACCCAGGGTGTTGATCTTGGCGCTGCGGATGGTGACCTGATGCCGGGTCAGCAGGTAGGCAATACGCGCCAGCAGGCCGGGACGGTCGCCTGCGATCAAGGATAAGATGCAATGCCCTTTCTCGTCCAGCCGGATATCCACCTCGGGCGCGATGGGGAAGTGCTTGAGCTGGCGACTCTGGCGGCCAAAGGCCGGCTCCGGAATCGTCTCGGCATTGCCGATGTATTCGGCCAGTGCATATTCGATGTAGTTCATCACGTCGCGATAGGCGGTTTTGTCATGGTTCGCGTCCATCACCAGGAAACTGTCCAGGGCATAGCCGAGTTGGGTGGTGTGCACCTTGGCTTCCATGATGTTGTAGTTAAGGCGCGCGAAGAAATTGCAGATACGGGCGAACAGATAGGGCTGGTCTGGCCGAAAGATCAGCACCTGCAGACCTTCACCGATGCGGCTCAACCGGGTTTTGATGACAGCTTTTCCCGCGTCGATCTGGCGCATTTCCGGCATGTCTGTAGGAGCCGGCTTGCTGGCGAACGGTTTCGCGGCTGAAGCCGCTCCTACTGGAGAGGGCGCCCCACCGCATCGCGGGAGCGCCAGGACGCGCGTATGCCAGGCGATCTCTTGCGCCTCGTGCTGGTTGAAATAATCGTCATCCAGTTGCTCCCAGAAGGCGCGATAGGATTCCGGCTGGATCGCGTACAGACTCAACATGGCGGCGGCCTCGCGCTGTCTTGCGCCAATCTGGTCGGCGATCCGCCCGTGTGCCAGATAGTGGCGCGTTGCCTGATACAGGTCTTCCAGCAGTTTGCCCTTCCACGCGTTCCACACTTTGGGGCTGGTGCCGCGCACATCGGCCACGGTCAGCAGATACAGCGCGGTCAGATGGCGTTCGTCCGGGATGTTGGCGGCGAAAGCGGCGATCACGTCCTGGTCGCTCAAGTCCTGTTTTTGCGCGGTAGCAGACATCAACAGATGATGCCGGACCAGCCACACGATCAACGCCGTGTCGTCCGGGGTGATGCCGTGCTGATGGCAGAAACGTAACGCGTCGCGTTGCCCCAACAGGGAATGGTCGCCACCGCGTCCTTTTGCGATGTCATGGAACAGGCCGGCCAGAAGCAGCAGGTGTGGATTTTCAAACTGGCCGATCAGGCGGCTGCTCAAGGGAAACTCGTGCGCATATTCGGGCAACGATGCGCGGCGCAGATTGCGCACCACCATCAGGATGTGTTCGTCCACGGTATAGACATGGAACAGGTCGTGCTGCATCTGTCCCACGATACGGCCGAAAGCCGGCAGGTAACGCCCCAGAATGTCCATCTGGTTCATGCGGCGCAGGCCGTGGGTTAGACCCTGGCCGTGCCGGAAGAGATGCATGAACAGTTCGCGGTGGGTCGGATCGGCGCGAAATGCGGGATTGATCAGCCTGCGCGCGCGCCACAGGGCGCGCACGGTGGCGGCGGAAAAGCCGGTCAGCTCCGGATGCTGTTGCAGCAGCAAAAAACTTTCCAGGATGGCGCTGGGTGTCCGCTCGAACAGTTGGTCGTCGATTGCGCCCAGCTTGTCGCCGCGCGCGATGAAACGGTCGTTCAGGGTGCGCGTTTCGGCCTGCGGGAACAAACGCGCGCGCAGGGTCTGCATCAACACATCGTTCAGGAGCTGGATCTCGCGCTTGGTGCGGTAATAGCGCCGCATCATGCGCTCGCTGGCGCGCAGCTGCGGGGTCGCCGCAATGCCCAACTGCTGCGCCAATTGTTGCTGGTAGTCGAACACCATACGGTCGTCGTGGCGACCGCACAGTTGGTGCAGACGGATGCGCATGTCCTGTAACAGTCGCTGATGGCGCTGTGCATGGTGTGCCTCGCTTGCCGAGAGCAGACCGTTTTGTGCCAGCGTCTGCCAGGTGTGTCCCAAGCTGGCGGCACGCGCGATCCACAGCACACTGTGCAAGTCGCGCAGACCGCCGGGACTTTCTTTCAGATTCGGTTCCAGATTGAAATCGATATCGGTATAGCGCTTGTAACGCTCGCTTTGTTCCTGCAGTTTGGCGAGATAGAAAGCGCGCACATCCAGATGTGTCTGCATGGCCTCCTGCAGCGTATCGAACAGACTGCGCGAACCGTCGATCAGGCGTGCCTCGAGCAAGTTGGTCTGCACCGTGACGTCGCTGCTGGCTTCGACGCACTCGGCCACGGTCCGCACGCTGTGGCCGACTTCCAGCCCAGTGTCCCACCACTGGCTGACCAGTTCCCGCAAACGGTCCTGCAGGGCGCCATCCGCTTCCTGCGGCAGCAGAATCAGCAGATCAACATCCGAGCGCGGATACAGCTCGGCGCGGCCATAGCCGCCGACGGCCACCAGCGACAGATCGCCGGACAGCCCGGAGGTACGCCAGAGCTGGCGCAAGTGGTCATCAATGACGCCGGTATGGTCGCGCAGATAACGGGCAGGATTCGGTTTCTCCGCATAGCGTTCGAGCAGTGCCTGGCGCGCGCGGCGCAGGCTGTCGCGAATGTGGGTGATCGACATCAGTCCGGGATGGGCGGCGATCCGGCGGACAGCGTCAACACTTCAAAGCCGTCCGCCGTGACCAGAATGGTGTGCTCCCACTGGGCCGACAGGCTGTGGTCTTTGGTGACCACGGTCCAGCCATCGCCCAGCTGCTTGATCCCCGCCTTGCCCGCATTGATCATCGGTTCGATGGTGAAGATCATGCCCGCTTCCAGTTTAATCCCCGTGCCGGGCTTGCCGTAATGCAGCACCTGGGGATCTTCGTGGAATTTGCGTCCGATGCCGTGGCCGCAGAACTCTCGCACCACGCCATAGCCGAGACTTTCGGCAAAGGTCTGAATGGCATGGCCGATGTCGCCCAGATAGGCACCTGCACGCACCGTGCGAATGCCGCGCCACATCGCCTCATAGGTTTTTTCACACAGACGTTTGGCCTGGATGGAAGGTTCGCCGACGTAGTACATGCGGCTGGTGTCGCCGTGCCAGCCATCCTTGATGGTGGTGATGTCGAGATTGACGATGTCGCCGTTTTTTAATTTCTTGTCACCCGGCACGCCATGGCAGACCTGGTGGTTGATCGAGGTGCAGATGGATTTCGGATAGGGCGTGTGGCCGCCAGGCGCATAGTTGAGCGGCGCCGGAATGCAACCCTGCACGTCCACCATGTAGTCGTGGCAGAGTTTATCCAGCTCATCCGTGGTAACACCCGTCTGCACGAAAGGCGCGATGTAATCCAGCACTTCACCGGCCAGACGGCCGGCAACGCGCATTTTTTCAATTTCCTGCGGGGTTTTGATGCTGATGGCCATGGCGCAACTTTCAATATAAGGATGGCGAGGATATTGGATAGTCTGGAGCATGACAACCGGCAACGCCGAAATTTTTGGACACCATGGATTGATATACCACCAAGCAAAGTCCAACTTTCCCGACCGCATGATGATTTACACTTGCGCTCTGGAAAAAGGCGGAGGTCCGCCGCATCAATAATTCTTGGGAGGACGTGAGATGGGGTTGGGGCCTGTGATGCTGGATGTGGCGGGAACACGGTTGACGCCGGAAGATGAGGCGCGGCTCAGGCATTCGTTGGTGGGAGGGGTGATTCTGTTCGCGCGCAATTACGAATCGCCCGCGCAACTGGGTGAGCTGACCGCCGCCATTCATGCCTTGCGCACCCCGACCCTGCTGATCGCGGTGGATCACGAGGGGGGCAGGGTACAGCGTTTCCGCGAGGGATTCACCAGGATCCCGCCGATGCGCGAACTTGGCAAACTGTGGGATACCCGGCCAAAACGGGCCAAGTTGCTGGCACAGGAGATCGGTTTTGTGCTCGGCGCGGAGTTGCGCGCCGGCGGGGTGGATTTTAGTTTCACGCCGGTGCTCGACGTGGATTACGGCGCCAGCAGTGTGATTGGTGATCGCGCGTTTCACGCCGAGCCGCAGGCCATTGCCGAGCTGGCGCACGGTTTGCTGCTGGGATTAAAGCAGGCTGGGATGCCGGCGGTGGGCAAACATTTTCCCGGTCACGGTTTTGTCTGCGCCGACTCGCATCTTGATATTCCGGTCGATGAGCGCGGTTATGCCGACATTGAGCTGTGCGATCTGATCCCGTTTCGCCAAATGATCAGCTTCGGCCTGACGGCAGTAATGCCGGCGCATGTCAGCTACCCCAAAGTCGATCCTCGCCCGGCCGGTTTCTCCAAAGTCTGGCTGAAGGATATTTTGCGCGGTGAACTGGGGTTTGATGGCTGCATCTTCAGCGACGACTTAAGCATGGCAGGGGCAACCGTGGCAGGCGGTATCGTGCAGCGCGCCGAAGCGGCGCTGGATGCCGGGTGCGACATGGTGCTGGTGTGCAACCGGCCCGACTCGGCGGACGAATTGCTGGCCGGATTACAGTGGGAGATGCCGGCCGTTAGCCGCGCCCGGCTGGCACGGATGCGCGGCCACCCGCATCCGCGCACGCTCGGCCAACTGCACGAGGATGGCGAATTCATCAAAGCCCTGCACGCGATCGCCAAGGTTGGCGTGAGCGAAGGTGAGTTGCCGCTGGTGTAGCTATTTGGCGGGACGCTTGCGATAATCTCCACCGGCAACCGCCACCGCATTACCCCACTACCCAGATATGAGTGAATTCCAGAAAAGCCTGCTGATCATTGCCATCGTCGTCGTTGTCGCGGTCTATGCCTACGGCTGGTGGCAACAATGGCGCTACCGGCGCAGCTTGAACCGCATCGAGGCCGCGCCGCAGGCGGCAGCCGCTCCCCTTGACGTTGCGGCGGAAGAAGACGATGTGCAGCGCGAGCATTTCATCGCGGACGGCGGCACACCCGGCACCTGTACCCTGCTCGATGAACGAACCGATTACATCGTCAGCATGACCCCGAAATTCCCCTTGAGCGCGCAAGCGCTGGCGCGCATCTGGCAGCGCCGCTTCGATTTTGGCAAGACCCTGCGCGCCTGCGGCTGCAATGTGGCGAACGGTGTCTGGGAACGCATCATCCCGGATAGCTCGACCACGTATTCCGAGATGAAAGTCGGCCTGCAACTGGTTGACCGCGACGGTGCGATCAGCGAGACGCGGCTGGCCGATTTTCGCGAGTTGATGGGCGAGGTCGGGCGCAAGGAAGATGCCGACATGGTGCTGCCGCTGGTCGATAGCGCCATGGAGCGCGCGCGCGAACTCGATGCATTCTGCGCCGAGGTCGATCAGATGATCGGGCTCAACCTCGTGTGCGGTGCCGACCGCGCCCTGTTCGCCAGCGAAGTGGCGGCTGTCGTGCAACCGATGGGGATGAGCTTGCAGGCCGACGGCGCGTTCCACCTGTTCGGGCAGGACGGTGCCACGCTGTTCACCCTTGGCGCCTTCGACGGCACCCCGTTCCAGCATCACACCCTGGATCAGATGCGCGTGAGCAGCTTGACCCTGCTGCTGGATATTCCACGGGTGAGCGATTCCGCACAACGCTTCGACGAGATGACGCTGTTCGCGATGGAGCTGGCCACTGCCCTGCACGCCACGCTGGTGGACGATGAGCGCGTGTTGCTGGTCAAGGGTGCGCTGGATCAGATTCGCGCGCGCGTTGCCGCCGTCGAGCAGCGCATGGTGCAGGGCGGCATCGCGCCGGGCAGCGTGCAGGCGATGCGGCTGTTTTCCTGATGGACGCACGGCAACGCATCGCCGATTTGCGCTCCGTAATTGAGCGGCACGACTACAGCTACTATGTGTTGGACGCGCCGACGATTCCAGACGCGGAATACGACAAGTTGTTCCGTGAACTGCAAGCCATCGAAGCCCAACATCCCGAACTGCTGGCACCGGATTCGCCCACGCAGCGGGTGGCAGGCAAAGTTTTGCCCGGTTTTGCCCCGGTGCGCCATGCCGTGCCGATGTTGTCGATCCGCACCGAGACCGACACCGAATCCAGTGGCGCACTCAATTTCGACATCCGCGTGCGCAATGCGCTGGGCACAGCGCACGAGATCGAATACAACTGCGAACTCAAGTTCGACGGACTCGCGCTCAATATGCGCTACGAGCACGGTGTGCTGGTACGGGCGGCCACGCGCGGCGACGGCGAGAGCGGCGAGGATGTGACACAGAACATCCGCACCATCCATGGCATCCCTTTGCACCTCAAAAACTGTGGTGCTGAAGTGCTGGAAGTGCGAGGCGAAGTGTATATGTCGCGCCGCGATTTCAACCGCTACAACGAGAGGCAACGCGCGCAAGGCCTGCCCGCGCTGGTGAATCCGCGCAATGCTGCGGCGGGCAGCATCCGCCAGCTCGACCCAAAACTCGCCGCACAGCGCCCGTTGTCGTTCTTTGCCTACGGCTTGGGTGAAGTGCACGGGTGGGGTTTGCCCGCCACCCACAGCGCCATCCTTGATGCCTTGCAAACATTCGGCGTACCGGTATGCAGCGAGCGTGCGGTGGTGCGAGGCGCGCAGGCGTTGGCCGATTTTCACGCCCGCATCGCCGCCAAACGCGACGCGCTGCCGTTCGACATCGATGGCGTGGTCTATAAAGTCAACAGTCTCGCGCTGCAACAACAGCTCGGCTTCGTCTCGCGCGAGCCGCGCTGGGCCTGCGCGCACAAGTTCCCGGCGGAAGAACAGCTCACCGTGCTGCGCGACATCGAGATCCAGGTCGGGCGCACCGGCAAACTGACGCCGGTGGCCAAGCTGGCGCCGGTGTTCGTCGGCGGCACCACGGTCAGCAATGCGACCCTGCACAACGAGGACGAGATCCGCCGCAAGGACGTGCATATCGGCGACACGGTGATCGTGCGCCGCGCGGGCGATGTGATCCCGGAAGTGGTCGGTGTGCTGGCCGAACAGCGTCCGCCGGATGCACGATCGTTCGTGATGCCGACGCTGTGCCCGGTATGTGGCAGCCACGTGGTGCGCGAAGAGGGTGAGGCCGATGCGCGCTGCACAGGTGGCCTGTTCTGCCCCGCCCAGCGCAAGCAGGCACTGCTGCATTTCGCCAGCCGGCGCGCGATGGACATCGAAGGACTGGGCGACAAGCTGGTCGATCAACTGGTGGACGAACAACTCATTCATTCTCTGCCCGATTTATTTCGGCTCAACGTGGCGGAACTGGCAGAGTTGGAACGCATGGCGCAGAAGAGCGCGCAAAATCTGGCCGATGCGCTGGAAACAAGCAAACAGACCACGCTGGCCCGTTTCCTGTTCGCGCTCGGCATCCGCCATGTCGGCGAAAGCACGGCCAAGGATCTGGCGCGGTATTTCGGCAAACTCGACGCCGTCATGCAGGCGTCCGCCGAACAATTGCTGAACGTGCCGGATGTCGGCCCGGTGGTGGCGCAGAGCATCGTCGATTTCTTTGCCGAGCAGCACAATCGCGATGTGGTGCAGCAGTTGCGCGAACTGGGTGTGCATTGGGATGAGCACGAAGGCATCAGCCAGCAGGCGCTGCCACTGAGTGGCAAGACCTTTGTGCTCACTGGCGCGCTCACCGGCATGGGCCGCGATGAGGCAAAATCGCGCCTGGAAGCGCTGGGTGCAAAGGTGGCCGGCTCGGTGTCGAAGAAGACCGATTGCGTGGTGGCCGGAGCGGAAGCGGGCAGCAAACTGGACCGTGCGCGCGAGCTGAACTTGCCGATATGGGACGAGCAGCAATTTTTGAACCTGCTGCAAAATGGCGGCGCAGGATTTTGATGCCATGCTGAACAACCAGCAAGCGCGTGAAATTCTGGCCAACGCAGAACTACTGCACAATGCGGACGCGGTGCAGGCGGCGTTGCACCATATCGCCGCCCGGATCAATACGGCATTGGCCGACCGCCATCCGCTGGTATTGTCGGTGATGGGCGGCGCGGTAGTGTTCAGCGGGCAGTTGTTGCCGCTGCTCGATTTTCCGCTGGACTTCGATTATCTGCATGTCTCGCGCTACGGCAATGACCAGCGCGGCGGAGACTTGCTGTGGAAGGTCGCGCCGCGCGAGAATGTGAAGGGTAAAGTCGTGCTGGTGCTGGACGACATCCTGGACGAGGGCGAGACCCTGCATGCGATCAAACAGCGCGTGCTGGAACTCGGTGCGACGGCGTTCTACAGTGCGGTGTTCGCGGACAAGGATAACGGCAAGGCAAAACCCATCCGCGCCGATTTCGTCGGCATGACATTGCCGAACCGTTTCGTGTTCGGTTACGGCATGGACATCCACGGTGCGTGGCGCAACCTGCCCGCAATCTATGCGGTGAAAGAGTAGTACAAAAACTTTCACCACGGAGACACAGAGAAAAGCAAAACAGAGAAAATGACCAAGTCATGGTGATGCGGGGTTGGTTTGGTTTTGACGTTCTCTGTGTCTCTGTGGTGGATTTTCAGCAGTTGATTTTGAATTGGAGCAATAAAATGTTAGCAATCATCGGCGGTACCGGCCTCACCCAACTCGCCAACCTGAAAATCACCCACCGCCAGGTGATCCGCACCCCATATGGCGAACCTTCCGGCCCGATGACTTTCGGCACCATCAAGGAACACGAAGTCATGTTCATTGCGCGCCACGGTTACGGCCACACCATCCCGCCGCATGTCGTCAACTATCGCGCCAACCTGTGGGCCTTGCGCGATCAGGGGGCGCGGCGCGTGATCGCGGTATCCGCCGTGGGTGGCATTCGCGCCGACCTGGTGCCGGGCACACTGGTGGTGCCGGACCAGATCATCGATTACACGCATGGCCGCGCCTTTACTTTCTTTGACGGTAGCGAACAGGCGGTCACCCATATCGATTTCACCCTGCCTTACAGCACCGGTCTGCGCAATGAATTATTGGCGGCAGCGCAACACGCGGGCGAAACCTGTGTCGATGGCGGGGTGTATGCGGCCACGCAGGGACCGCGCCTGGATACGGCAGCCGAGGTCGATCGTTATCAGCGCGACGGGGCGGACATGCTTGGCATGACCGGCATGCCGGAAGCCGCGCTGGCACGCGAACTTGGCCTGGACTACGCCGCCATCGCCGTGGTGGTCAACGCTGCGGCGGGGCGGGGCAGCAGCGTCCGCGCGGTTGCGCTGGAGCAGATCGGTCCGGTGGCACAGGCTGCGATGGCGCAGGTGCGGCATATTCTCGAATGCGTGGTGGAATGCGATGGCAGCCAGAAAAACGCTGAATAAGTGTCCGTTCAGGTTGCGGCAGGTCGGGTTGAAACCCGACCCACATTGCGCGGAGGGCTCTTGTGGGCCGGACTTCAGTCCGACAGAGGGCAGGGCATGAGCATTAGAAGCGTGCTGCGCATGGGCGATCGGCGCCTACTGCAACCTTCTGCGCCGGTGAGCGATTTCGGTGGCGCAGACTTGAACGCCCTGCTCGGCGACATGCGCGACACCATGCGCGCACTCGATGGCGTCGGCCTCGCCGCGCCGCAAATCGGCGTGAACCTGCGCGTGGTCATCTTTGGCGTGGAGAAGAGTACGCGCTATCCCGATGCGGAAAGCGTGCCGCAGACCGTGCTCATCAATCCCGTGCTGACTGCCCTGTCAGATGAAATGGAAGAAGGCTGGGAAGGCTGCTTGAGCGTGCCCGGCATGCGCGGTCTGGTGCCGCGTTACACCCATCTGCGTTACCAGGGGCGCGACGAATACGGTGCCTTGATCGACCGCACGGTAAGCGGTTTCCATGCGCGCGTGGTGCAGCACGAATGCGACCATCTCGACGGAATGCTCTATCCTATGCGCCTTCGCGATTTGCGCCATTTTGGCTATACCGAAGTGTTATTCCCGGGGCAGTCTATGCAAGTCGACTGATCCGGGCACAGTCATCTTGCTTAGCATGCTGTGGCAGGCGTGAACGTCGCGTGTGGCGAAGGAGTTGCAACTCCATCTGGCGAGACTTACCCACTTTACCCATCGAATGCGGCGCAAAGGTAGAAACGCAAATGAATCTTGACTGCCAAGGCTGGTATCCCTATAATGCCGCTCCTTAACTGACGCGGGGTGGAGCAGTCTGGCAGCTCGTCGGGCTCATAACCCGAAGGTCGTAGGTTCAAATCCTGCCCCCGCAACCAAACAAGTGCAAAATTTTCAGGTTGACGAAGTAAATTCAATCTGTATAATGCGCACCTCTTCGCTGCCACGGCAGTGCGAGCAAGCGGCAAAAAGATCTTTAAAAACTTTAAAAAACAACCGATTAGTGTGGGTATTTGTGTTGCGGCAGAGGCGCGTCATCTAGGTGATGCAAATCGAACTCAAGACATAAAGCAATACCTCGCGCTAATCGAAGATACAGCAATGTAAATTCGCTTTGAGTGAGATCGGTTAGTTCGCAAGGACTGGCCAAAAAAGCAAGCTAGATTAAACTGAAGAGTTTGATCCTGGCTCAGATTGAACGCTGGCGGCATGCTTTACACATGCAAGTCGAACGGCAGCACGGGTGCTTGCACCTGGTGGCGAGTGGCGAACGGGTGAGTAATATATCGGAACGTATCCGGAAGTGGGGGATAGCTCGGCGAAAGCCGGATTAATACCGCATATGCCCTGAGGGGGAAAGGGGGGGATCCGCAAGGACCTCTCGCTTTCGGAGCGGCCGATATCAGATTAGCTAGTTGGTGGGGTAAAGGCCCACCAAGGCTTCGATCTGTAGCGGGTCTGAGAGGATGATCCGCCACACTGGGACTGAGACACGGCCCAGACTCCTACGGGAGGCAGCAGTGGGGAATTTTGGACAATGGGCGCAAGCCTGATCCAGCCATGCCGCGTGAGTGAAGAAGGCCTTCGGGTTGTAAAGCTCTTTCAGCCGGAAAGAAATCGTGCAGATTAATACTTTGCATGGATGACGGTACCGGCAGAAGAAGCACCGGCTAACTACGTGCCAGCAGCCGCGGTAATACGTAGGGTGCGAGCGTTAATCGGAATTACTGGGCGTAAAGGGTGCGCAGGCGGTTTTGTAAGCCAGATGTGAAATCCCCGGGCTTAACCTGGGAACTGCATTTGGGACTGCAAGGCTAGAGTACGGCAGAGGGGGGTAGAATTCCACGTGTAGCAGTGAAATGCGTAGAGATGTGGAGGAATACCGATGGCGAAGGCAGCCCCCTGGGTCGATACTGACGCTCAGGCACGAAAGCGTGGGGAGCAAACAGGATTAGATACCCTGGTAGTCCACGCCCTAAACGATGTCAACTAGGTGTTGGGGAAGGAGACTTCTTTAGTACCGCAGCTAACGCGTGAAGTTGACCGCCTGGGGAGTACGGTCGCAAGATTAAAACTCAAAGGAATTGACGGGGACCCGCACAAGCGGTGGATTATGTGGATTAATTCGATGCAACGCGAAAAACCTTACCTACCCTTGACATGCCAGGAAGATTCCAGAGATGGGATTGTGCCCGAAAGGGAACCTGGACACAGGTGCTGCATGGCTGTCGTCAGCTCGTGTCGTGAGATGTTGGGTTAAGTCCCGCAACGAGCGCAACCCTTGTCATTAATTGCCATCATTCAGTTGGGCACTTTAATGAGACTGCCGGTGATAAACCGGAGGAAGGTGGGGATGACGTCAAGTCCTCATGGCCCTTATGGGTAGGGCTTCACACGTAATACAATGGTCGGTACAGAGGGTTGCCAACCCGCGAGGGGGAGCCAATCTCAGAAAGCCGATCGTAGTCCGGATTGTTCTCTGCAACTCGAGAGCATGAAGTCGGAATCGCTAGTAATCGCGGATCAGCATGTCGCGGTGAATACGTTCCCGGGTCTTGTACACACCGCCCGTCACACCATGGGAGCGGGTTCTGCCAGAAGTAGCTAGTCTAACCGCAAGGGGGACGGTTACCACGGCAGGGTTCGTGACTGGGGTGAAGTCGTAACAAGGTAGCCGTATCGGAAGGTGCGGCTGGATCACCTCCTTTCTAGAGTAAGCCAAGGCACAGGTATCCACACTAATCGGTTGTTTAAAGTTTCGAGACACGAGCAGGTCGCGAGTAAAAGACTCGTGCCTGACGACGCAGGCCGAAACGCACAAGATCGGGTCTGTAGCTCAGCTGGTTAGAGCACCGTGTTGATAACGCGGGGGTCGTTGGTTCGAGTCCAACCAGACCCACCAAGCAAAGTTTGCCGGATCGCTCCATGGAGAAAGAAACGGTAAGGTTAGAGAGTCAAGCAAGCCAAGGCGCGAAACGGCGCCGTGTACATCAAAGTATACAAGCCGTTGAGCAACGCCGGATTGCGCAGGCTATCAAAGTTTAACGGGGGGGTTTAGCTCAGCTGGGAGAGCACCTGCTTTGCAAGCAGGGGGTCGTCGGTTCGATCCCGTCAACCTCCACCACGCCTTGGGGAGTGTCTTGAAACGAAGAAGCGAGAATCGATATTCAAATCCAGTGATTTGAATATCGGCTTTTGCTGATAGCAGTTCTTTAAAAATTTGGAAGAAGTAAAGAAAACACGTGATTCACGCAAAAGTGAGCATGGGGAAACCCATGTAAGCGGTTGCTGAAAAACGTGTGGGTTTTGATTGTATCAAGCCGTATTGCTGCTAGTCGTGGCGATGCGGTGTCACAAACGCGAGACGAAGAAGCAAAATACTTGTAGCGATCCTTGGTCGAAAGGCCGAGGGCTTAACGTTATAGGGTCAAGCGAATAAGTGCATATGATGGATGCCTTGGCGATTACAGGCGATGAAAGACGTGTAAGCCTGCGAAAAGCTTCGGGGAGCTGGCAATAGAGCATTGATCCGAAGATATCTGAATGGGGAAACCCGGCCCGCGAGGGTCACTCCTGACTGAATACATAGGTCAGGTAGAGCGAACCCGGAGAACTGAAACATCTAAGTACCCGGAGGAAAAGAAATCAACCGAGATTCCGCAAGTAGTGGCGAGCGAACGCGGAGCAGCCTGCAACCTTTAGCTTCTGAATTAGCGGAACAGTCTGGAAAGTCTGGCCATAGTGGGTGATAGCCCCGTACGCGAAAATTCAGGAGTGGAAATAGGGTTGGAACAAGTAGGGCGGGACACGAGAAATCCTGTCTGAACATGGGGGGACCATCCTCCAAGGCTAAATACTCGTAATCGACCGATAGTGAACCAGTACCGTGAGGGAAAGGCGAAAAGAACCCCGGAAGGGGAGTGAAATAGATCCTGAAATCGTATGCATACAAACAGTGGGAGCGGACTTGTTCCGTGACTGCGTACCTTTTGTATAATGGGTCAGCGACTTACATTCAGTAGCGAGCTTAACCGAATAGGGGAGGCGCAGCGAAAGCGAGTCTGATAAGGGCGAAAGTTGCTGGGTGTAGACCCGAAACCAAGTGATCTATCCATGGCCAGGATGAAGGTTGGGTAAAACCAACTGGAGGTCCGAACCCACTAACGTTGAAAAGTTAGGGGATGAGCTGTGGATAGGGGTGA
>Ga0210052_1000847_pt1 | contig 20193 bp, 15 predicted proteins | sample CryGeymeta201508_FD_183976 | JGI IMG/M metagenome (GOLD analysis project Ga0210052, IMG submission 183976) | Groundwater microbial communities from Crystal Geyser aquifers in Utah, USA - Crystal Geyser metaG 2015-08 (SPAdes) (version 2) | ecosystem: Environmental > Aquatic > Deep subsurface >...
AATAAAATTAAAACACATCCCAAAATGATTGGGATGTGTTGGTTTAAAAAAACAAATTTGTTATTTCATTAACATTACTTTTTTCGTGTAATGACTTACACCTGCTTTAACATGTATAAAATACGTTCCTGTTGACATGGTTGAACCGCTATTTCCCCGGCCATCCCATTTAAAATTAATCACTCTATCAGAAGCAATCGGAACTGTAAAGGTTTTCACAACTTGACCCAAAACGTTATAAATATAGATTGATGCATCTGGAGCTAAATTGCTTGTATTCAGTTTTAAGTGTAAAGAAACGGTACTGTTAAATGGATTTGGATACGCATTAAATGTGGAGTCATTTGTGATATCAAAAGTTGGATCAAAAATCGAAGTTAAACGAGATTCATCTTCACAACTCTCACAAACTTCGCCGCCTAAAGCAGGCTCTAAGCACAAGAAAGCAGAATATTTAGACATTACTCTACTTGCTAAACTCGTTGCAATCACTTCCGCAACTGTTTCATTGGATTGTGCTTGAGATTCTAAAAACTTTACTTTTGTACCTGCCCAAAATGATTTCAAGGTAGAATCCACACTTAAAATATCATTTTCATTTAAAGTAATTTTCTTTGAAATCGGTTTCGTATTTAAGAATCCATTTAAAGTAATTTCTAAAGGAAGACTACCTAAATATTTTCCAGTAGTAAATATTTGCTTATTCAAAGGATGATTGGCATTGATAACTAAATTGGAATAGGTTGAAAAACCAAATCCACCATTAAAATTATGATTGATACTGCTTATGGTTAATGAACCACCTAGACCAAGCATAACATCATTAAACGCTTTTGAGCCATCATTACGATACGTCTTAAACAAACCTCCAGATTCTCTTGCAAGTCCGATATAAATATATTCATTTCCATAAAAGTACTGAGACATACTGCCGCTATAGACATAAGAAAGATTTCTATCCTGATAATCAATAATATGGATCGGGTAGACTTCATTCATTGCTTCCATTAAATCAGCAATTAAATCATTCGATTGTGTAAATCCTGAAAACGTAAATGAATTACTTAATAAAACGATTTCAGCATTCGCTCCGTCTTTATTGATATAATCAATCCCCTCAAATAGTAGCGGATGCAAATTAGTGTAAGTTTGTTTTTCAGTTTTAGTTAAAATAGAATCAAATTCAATAATATTATAAGACCTCCATGTTGGAAACACAGGACTCATTTGATTTCCAGCAAACATAATATTAATGGAATCAACACTCGTCATATTTTCGTTAACAGCATTTTTCAGATAGGTATTAAACTGAGCTGTTGTCAAACTTGAATTAAACTCTGTGTAATCAACTAAAAACAGTGTTTTTTTCGGTCTAAGATCATCTTTTAATATGTCCTCAGGACTAATCACTGACTGAAAATAAAACTCATCGTCATCTTTATAAGAACTAACGGGATTAACTGTAGCTTCTTCGGTTTCAAAGTTTACCGTTAAATCTGCATCAAATAGTGTTTGAGGGATATCAGCTCTGAAATAAGCACCAAATTCATCATCTTGTTTGGCAACAAATGGATTATTTTTAACCCCTGAGATAGTTGGCAATTTAAGACTAGTTTCTTTCCAAGCTAACAAATGAACAACATTTGGAATATTTCTAGAAGTTTTTGCAAATTGAAGCGGAACAACTACTGATTGAGTATTTAAGGTTAACTTATTGGGAACCAAATAGGTAAGTTTAATCTTTCTAGATTTTCCAGCAGGAAGTGGAAAAATCCTCAATTCATAATCTGTAGCATTGTGTTTGTATAAAATGGAAGGATCTCTTCTACGATTCACAATATCCTCATAAATGCCTCTTGCCGTCCAAATATCTAATATTTTTGCCCTAACAATAGTTGTGTCATCAATCCATAACCATGAATCATTTATAATAGCATCCGCTGGTAGACTAAACTTGTACTCAATTTCAAGATTATCCGTGGCAGAAAAGCTTACGCTTCTAGCAGAGAACTCTAAGTACATACCCATTTCGGTGTAAGCGCCCTTAGGGTGAATCGCAATTGATGCCTTTTCCAAAGTCCCTGGCTCAGACTGCCACCAAGTTGCAGGATTTACGATTTTTAGGGATGTTTTTGATAATTGTGCCTTTGAGATAGTAAAACCCGTAGATAGTAATACCAAAAGTGCAAATAGAAATCGAGTAACCTTCATATTAAGTAACCTTTTACATTTTTTGTTAAAACCCTAATTTAAGACTTTTCAGCATTTATAAAACTAACTTAAAAATATTTTCTTAAATTAAACTTAACGATTTCTTGATACTTGATTTAAATTTTATTGTTAAAGTATTTGACTAATTCAATTTATCCGTTTGACTTATTAATTATCTATTTAGTATTTAATTCAAGGGATTCATACTTTTTGCAAAGTATGTCTACTACAGAGTCGAAATATTCAATTGGTTGCTCCTCTTGTTTTTTTTCTTCAAATAATTTAGTAATTGTTTTTTCTAAACTTAGATTAATTTTATTATTACTTAAAATATTTAGCCCAAATTGTACATATTCGAAATATTTTGTTGGTAATGAAAAACGATGATTGGGGATATCATCAAAAAGCATCACACCTATTTTAGACACTTTCATTAGTATCTCAGCTTCTGAATGAGTTAGAAAACCATGATAAACTACTTTTCTCCAACCTGGTAATGCTCGTAATTTTGACTCATAATCCTTATCTGTAAAATCACCAATTATATGAAAAAGTGTATCTTCTGATAAATCAGGTAAGATTTCAATTATTTTATGCAAGCCTCTATATCTATTGATACTACCTAGAAATACTAGATCATTTTTTCGATTCTCAAATGGAATTAAAGTAAGCTCTTTTCGTAATGGATAATTTGGAATTACAATTTCCTTTTCTGGAAATCTAGTTTTTGGCATTTGATTGCTAACTTGAACTATAGCATCAACATTTTTTAGTGCAACAAACTCTAAAAGTGAATATAATTTGGAGACTCCTAAACGAAGGAGCCAATTAAACCTAATGTGCCACTTATAGTATCCTTCATAGTATTCATGCTTATCATAAACTAACTTCCAGTTTTTGTTTTTCACAAAACTTAATAGAAGCAAAATCGGGTCATGAATATGCACAATATCAACTTGGCCAATCTTCTTTAGGGTTCTTTTAATTTCGATCAAGCTTAACACTAATCCAATAAGTGTTTTTCTTTTTTTTAGTAATCTTGTCTTTACTTTACTGTCTTGCTCAATCCTATTGTCAGTTGTAAAATACCAAACTTCATATTTTTCTTTTATTGAACATATCTCTTTTCTATAAATTCTTGAATCATTGAATGAATGATTTAATGAAATATGAACAATAACCGCCATTTATTTATCTAAGCTTGAATCAAAATCCAGACAAAGTCTATATGCATTCCACATAAATATTGAATAACCTATTAAAGCGCCTAATGCAAAGAATAATATTCCAAACTGTGGCGATATCTGCAACCCAATTACGAGACCAATAATTTTTAAAGAGCTATTTAAAATCTCCAACTTTAAACTTATCCATTGTTTATTAAAGTATTGATAAATATAGACAAATGGAGATGTAAATAGTGTTGCTAATATTAAAGGTAATAAGTATTGAAAAAACACACCTGTATTAGCCCACTTTTCACCCAGAATCAGCGGCAATAAGGTAGGTGCAAAATATGAAACAATAATGATTGGCAATCCAAACAAGCCACCTATCAAAAGAATATTACTTTTTAATAATTGCGTTACTTTTTCTTTATTTCTGGCCTTATTTGAAAACCGTTCACTAAATATTAAATAAAACGAGCTTGTAATAACTGTAATTGGCGCAATCCCAAGCCTAGTAACCATTTCAAATTCCCCAGACATACTTTTGAACCCCAAATAACCAAATAATAATAGTGGAGCTTTATTTGATACAATTCCGAAGAGCGCATGAGGTAAAGTGATAACAGGAAAGTTTCGATATTTTTTAATATTCTCTATAAAATTTGTTTTGCCCAATATCAACTTTACAATGTCTTTACTAAAAAAAGGTGTTATTGCGATTAAGTCACCTAACATTTTTCCTAATACCAAACCAAAAGAGCTAAACTTTAATAAGAATTGACTAATAGAAATTGAAGGCCCAACAATTGTTTTATTTATGGCAATTTTTTTCGTCCTTTTTAGTCGGTTGTAATATTGTATGAAGAAAAACCCAAATCCAATTATTAGAGTACAAAAGCCGACTAGTAGTGAAAACACAAATGGGTGAAAGAAACTTAAAATAGGAACTACACTTAAAGCGACTATAAATAAACTCTTAAGTGATATAGATGCTAATTCATTTACCTCTTCTAAAGTTTCGGGAATTAATAAAGCATGTTCAAGTCGTAAGGTTGAAATCATTGCAAATATGGAAGAATACGTAACCACCAAACCTAACTCATAATATTGTTCTGGGCTGTAAATTTTAGATAGAATAGGGATAAATAAAAATGGTACTGCTTGCCCAATTGTACTTCCTGACATTAAAGTCAAGATTTTCTTTAAATAACTGTTTTTAAATGGATTTAAGTTTTTCAATTTTTATAATGATATCTCTAATCAATTAATGACTTATAAATCGACTCAATTTGCTGAAATTTAGCTTTTTCTGAAAAGTTTGTAACTATATGATTACGAATAATTTCAGAGTTATAAGATTTATAGTCTTTTATCATTTGAATGATTGCATTTTCAAGTTCAAATACATTTCCAGGTTCAACTAGTACTCCAGTCTCTTCAGTAATAATTTCTTCTGGGCCTCCAGATTTAGTAGAAATTGAAGGTAAACCACATGCTTGAGCTTCAGCTAATGCTAAACCAAACGCTTCCTTCAGACTTGGAAGTACAAAAAAATCAGCTTCTTGGTAATAATGAACTAAGTCTTCTTGAGAAATCTTTTCAATTATAATTGTACAATCTTTCAAATTGCTATTATTGATAATCTCTTCGCAAGCATTTTTATACTTTAAATCAGCGGCAGAACTTATAATTGTTAAATTAAAATTAGATTCTTTAAGATTTTTGAGAGCATTCAATAATATTGTGACGCCTTTGACTTCAAAAAAATTAGCCACACATAGAATATTCACGTTCTGTTTATTAACTGACTTAATAATCATTTTTGGCTTAAATAAGTCACAATTTATGCCATGAGAGACTGACTTTATTTTAGTAGAAACCTCTGGATAAAATTCTCCTATAGTATCACCCAAATCTTTCCCAACTGTAATAATTCGATCTGCGTTAATAAGAGCATTCTTAATTAATGTTTTCATAAATGGCTTTTGGAAATTTGTATGCCAATCTGAACCATGTATTGTCAAAACTACTCTATGCCCTCTCTTTTTAAAAAAAGGAGCAAGTATTCCATTAGGATACAACCAATGCAAATGAACAAGTTTAGTGAAGTTTAATTTTTTATTGAAAACTAAACTAAATGAAAGCAGATTAAGTGTTAGTTGAGGAAATTTTCGTTTAGGAACTGAAAAATAGTGAACAATATGTTTAGGATATTTACTTGAAACTAGAGTATTTGTACGCTCCTGCTGCGAGGACATTGGTGCTATAACCTGAGGAACAACTAACTGAATTCCAATTCCATTTGCGTGCAATATATCCAACTCGTTTTTAATAACAATACCTTGAGAGGGCCAAGTTTTAGTTGGAAAAGCATGGGAAAAAACAGTTACCTCCATAAATGAGTCAGTTTGTTAAACGTTTTCTTTTTAATCATACTTTAGAGTTATGTATGTTTTGTAAATTCCTAGAAACTTGACAATGATAACCACTTTTCAGCATTAATGGTTTTAAAAAAGAAAATTAATCTTTTGCATCTAAATTCCTATTTCCAAGGAACAGATTTACATCGCCTTCAAATTCAGCATCTTGAAGAAAAAGAAGTACTAAATCAATCTCTTTTTGTACCAATAAGCTACTCTGAACAATTAAAAAGAAATCCATTTGAAAATAACCCTTCTATTCATGTAGTAATTGAAGCCTGTTTTGGACTTTTTGCTAGGTTATTTTGGCCTCTAAAAATGATTCAAATTTGGAAGCGATTTCAAATACATTATCGTAACCAAACATTTGACCTACTCCATGCACATACCTTATTTGTAAATGGCTTAATTGCGTTTCTTCATTTCAAGAAAACTGGAACACCTTACATTGTCACTATTAGGAGTGCTGATATTAGTACGTTTCTTAAAAGAATACCTTTTATGAAATTCATAGCAGCTCCCATTCTTGAAAATGCAACTACAATTATTTTACTTAGTTCTTCATTTTGGGATAATGACTTGCAAAACACACTACTTAAAAGAACAATTAGGCAAATTGAGAATAAAATAAAAATTATACCTAACGGAATAAATGAATTTTGGTACAACAATCTAGAAACCGTTGAAAAAGAGAAGAATAATCATTTTAAGGTGCTTTATGTTGGTGAGCTAAGTAAAAACAAACGGGTACAAACCATTATTAAGGCATGTCAAAAGCTCGATGAGAATGGAGTTAATGTAATTTGTGATATCGTTGGAGAAGGCCCTGAAAGAACTTATCTAGAACAAATAGATGTTTCATTCAAAATAAATTTCCTTGGTAAAGTAATAGATAAACACGCATTGCTCAAAATGTATCGAGACGCTGATGTTTTAATTGTTCCATCTAGAAGAGAAACTTTTGGGTTAGTATTTGCCGAGGCCATATCTCAGGGAACACCAGTAATTTATTCAAAAGGACAAGGATTTGATGGGCAATTCAAAGATGGAGAAGTTGGCTTTCCTGTAGAGTCAGGCAATATTGATGACATTTCAAATAAGCTACTTCAAGTAAACCAAAATCATATTGCCTTAAACAAGCAGGTTCTAAAAGTTGGAAGACGATTTTCTTGGACAGAAATAACAAATCAATTACTTGATGCTTATACCATTATCATATCTTTGGATAGTTAATAAGCTATTCTTTATCAAAAACATTTCAGATTATTTCTTAGATTTATGGCTTTAAACCGAATGAATTTACTAAGCTAATTATTAAATGATTGACAGTCTTACATGAACTATCAGAAGAATCTTTCTAGAAACCCTTCATTGAGTATAGGAATTCCAACTTTGAATGAAGAAAGTTATATTGAAGGTATATTATCGACTTTTTTAGGGACAGGCTATGATAATTTAATTGAGGTTTTGGTATGCGATGGTGGTAGCACAGATAGAACTAGAGAAATTGTTACTAGAATTTCAAAAAATGATAGTAGAGTAAAACTAATTGATAATCCTCACCAAAAGCAAGTTTATGCGTTTAACAAAATGATAGAACTTGCAAAAGGTGAGTTACTTATGATTGCTGGAGCTCACGCATACTATGAGGATAAATATGTTGAAAAATGTATCAATTTACACAAGACAACCGATGCCCTCAATGTTGGGGGCCCAACAAAGTTAAAAGCAAATTCCAAGTCTCAAGCAGGAATACTCTTAGCTTGGTATTCTAAATTTGGTAATGGTGGTGCTAAACATAGGAATCCTAGCTACACTGGTTATACTGACACTCTTTTTCCTGGCTGTTATGTAACAGCAGCATTACGACAAGTTGGCGGGTTCAATATCGCAAATGTCACAAACCAAGACTCAGAAATAAATCTTAGAATTTCAGAGTTGAGTGACTTTGCACATTATATCGATTCTGACATTAGTGTTTACTATTATCCACGAGATTCCTTTTCTAGTTTGGCTAAACAATATTTCAGATATGGTAGAGGTAGATATCTTACAAGTATTAAACATTTCCCTTCCATCCCATTAAGAGGTTATATCTCATTCATTTTCCTTTGGTTTAATATTACGCTAGTAACACTTTCCTTAACGAATCTAATTGCCAAAAAATCCTTACTATTGTATCCAATCTTAATATCTCTACTATTTTTAGAATTATTTTCAACATATCAGAAATATCTTAAATCTAAAAATGATTGGTATGACTTGCATAATAAACCTAGCTTTTTAACAATCGTATTTAAGGCTACTATTGCTTTAGGACTAATGCATTTTTCAATGGGAATAGGGTTTACTTTTCAATTGCTGAAATCAATTTTTACAATGAAAACCGAGTGGTAATAACTTCCAAGTTACAATATTCTTTAATAACATATCCAAGAGCATATACTAATATTGCTCTAAAAACTATTACAGATATCCCTTCTAAATAAAACCCAAAAAAAGACATAATCATAGAAAAAATCAAAATTGTCGAAAAATACAATTTAATCCATGAAAATTTTTGAAGAAATTTTAAAATTGTTGCACATGAAATATATCCCCATAAAAAAGGTACAAAAGCCAAACCAATAGTACCAAAATCCTCATATATCGTTTTTGTAAATGTATATGTGTTCATTAACATTTGAGGTGCTACTTTTACAAATTCATGACCTGCTCCCTGTGGAACACTTGAAGCGTCTAATAAACCGAACTTTATAAACCAATCATTTAAACCTCTAGTCATGGACAATCCGTAGGTAAAGAATTGATGACCGTGTATTAAATAAGAATCAAATGTTGCTAGACCACCAGTTATATAATAATAGACTTGTTTACCAAGAAGTTCTCCAAATTTATCTAAATAAAAATTTCTTGCTAATATTATAATAGCTGAAATTGCAATACCTGTAAGAATTGAGATAAAGATAATACTCAAAAACCTTTTCTTAGTTTTTTGTTTTAAATCCTCTGGTAAATAGCTAAGTAATAAAAAAGTCGAGATAATAAAAAAAAGTATATAGGAAAGTAACAAATATCGTGAAAAATAAATCAGAGAGCTTAAAATACCTAAGAAAAAAGGCGCAAAAGCACTTATCCGAAACTTTGTATCTGTAATTAACAATGCCGATGAAAACGCACTGATAATTCCTAAATTAATAAGATATGAACCCAACTTATATAGAAGTGTTGGCACATATTCGGCAGACCTTCCCATAGAAGTAACAATTACTCTAACTTTATACGGGTTAGAAAAGAATATCATGGAATCGCCAGCCATTAATCCTATCTCTCGAATAGCAATAAACATCCCTAAAATACTTAGTAATATTAATGTAACATTTACATTACGCAACTTTTGATAATCAATTTTTATAAAAGTATGCCTATTTTCTTTTTCGAAAAAACCTCTACCGTTAAGAATCGAAAATAAATAACCAATAATAAAACTTCCAATCGCTAACAAAAATAGTAAAAGGGTATCAGTCCTTACATGTCTTATAGGGAAAGGTTCACTATAATAGAATGCAAATATCAACATCCAAAGAAAAATGAACCCAAATAAAGGGGTTAAAATTATAGAGAAATTTTTGCTTATCAATTAATCAAAAAGTAAATGTAGTTTATCTTTATTATTCTCATATAAATACATAACTCGTATATATACTAAAAGAAAAATGGTTGTAAAAAAGATTGTCATTATTAAAAAAGAAAATCTTTTTGGCTTTACTTTTGTATCTGAAACTCTTGGTTTAGATAATTGTTGAATATTTATTGTAATTTTATTTTCATCCAATACAGATTGCTCATATTGCAACTGCAAATATTCAACTACTTTTGCAGTTACTTCTATTGTTCTATATAATCTATAATAGGTTTTACTTAACTCTGGAATTTCACTAACTGCTATTAAGTTATCCTTCGAATTATTATATAAATCATTTAACTTATTCTCCAAAAACTCCTTTTTTTGCAATAAAACTCCATATTCAAAATGATTTTTTCCTTTTGTTTGTTCAACTAGAAATAATGCAAGTTCTGTTAAAGATTTTTCTTTTTCAATTTCAGTAATACTTGTGAATAATAACTCTGCATTTAATTTTGGGTCTAAAAAATTATATTTAGTTTGAAGCATTGCTAATGAGTCTTCACTTGAGCTTAGTAAAATTCGCTTTTCCATTAAATAACCTTCAAGATGAGTACTATAATTTTTAGCATTATTTCTATCTATTGAGTTCATTATTAAATACATTGTGTCGTAAATAAACTGAACTATTTCTGCAGCTTTTTCCGGACTATTCTTATAATCGAAAGTTATAGAAAAAGTATTATCATCATTGTCAATTACACTTAAATTTTCTCTAAATTCTTTAATTATTAAATCATCGTAATCTGATCCATAAATATTCTTAAGGTCGTATCTTTTTATAACAGAGTCAGCCATTCTATCAGTATTAATGGTAGCTATATATTTTGAAGCATCACTTTGACCAAAAGACCCTAGACCAATAGGCAAACTGCTTGATAGAGCTCCAAGTAAACTATTACTATTGGAATTAGTAATTAAAACAGTTGTACTACTTCTAAACCAAGGCTTAATAACAAAAATCAAATAAACCAAAGTTATTACCGTAATAAATAGCTCTATGTAAAAAAACAGCTTTAATTTCTTAATGAAATATTTAATAAATGAAACATCAAACATATTTACCTTTTCTTTTTATATAATTCCATTAATTAAGACTCTTCAAAAGTTAATCCCTTTTCCATCAAGTGCATTTTACTTAAATAATATACTTAACAATAAAGCAGTTGTACTCACTGCACTAATTACCAAAGACCAAATACTCAATTTCAAATTATTTCTACTTATATCAATTTGAGTTTTGGTGTCAAAGTTAGCATAAGGAACCCGATCCACAAAAATCAAATCTCCGCTCTCCAATTTAGTTTCAGCTGTTAAATACCAGCTTAAGGTTCCAGCTTTAATTATAAATATTCTACTTGCATCAGCGGCATTCGTTACACCACCTGCTTGGTCATCAATATATTCTTGTACTGTTTTCTTTTCTGAATAGGCATATTGCCCTGGTATCATTACTTGGCCAAATACAGTTACTACATTTAAATTTTGTGGTATAATTAAGTTATCACCATCATAAAGTCTAATACTATTCAGCGATGCTGGATCATTTAGGTCTAAATTAATCCGATTTCTACCAAGTTTGGACTCTAATTCAAGATATTCCAATCCTTGTATATACTGATCAGAAGTTCTTTGTAACAATAAATCAAAATTTGATTGAGCAGAAATTGTAGAACTCGTATTTTGTCTACTTCTAATGATATAAGCCCCATTTTTTAAGGCTCTATCTGTAATTCCACCAGCTTTTTCTAACAATTCTTGAACTGTTGTTTCCTGATCAATCACAGTAAAATTACCAGGCGTTTTTACTTCTCCATAAACCCATGCAGAACTAAAATTATATTCTTTATTTTTTTCTTGCACAATCACTCGATCATTCGGATTTAACAGAGTCGATTTCCATTGAGCATTATCTATTTTTTCAGTTTTACCCGGTGAAACAAGCATTACAAAATTTGTATCTGAATTGGTAGTGAATCCACTTCCTAATTTAATAATATCTGCTACCGTCTCGCCTTTTTTATAATGGAACTCTCCCTCAGCATTTACTTCTCCAGAAATAGAAACACGTGCTTGTTTTTTACTTTGCGTTGTAAAAAATACCTGATCTCCATTCTGAATTACTGGGTTGGCATTTTTACTACCGGCTCTTAAGAAATAAACAAAATCAATGGTATCTACTCGTCCCGTTTTTCCTTTTATTTTAATTTCACGATAGGAAATACTATTATCAGTAATTTCTTTAAATGTAAAACTTGGCAATTTATTTGAAACTGTTTGAAGCTTATCATTACTCGATATATTCTCTGCTTTTCCATATAATTTTGCAATTAACGCATCTAAACGGGATAATCCTGGAAGACTATATGAACCTGATTGACTTGCTGCTCCAAATACATCAACAGTAATAATTCGTGCTTTTTGAAGCCCAAAATATGTTAATTCTGTTTTTTTAAGTTTTGAACTAGCAAATTTTTGAAGAATCCGTTTTGCATCGTTTATTGTCTTATCGCTTATTTCAAATGATCCTAAACTAGGAATTACAACATAACCAGAAGGGTTTATTTGTAAAGCAGATATATATAGTGAAAAATTTCCTTCAAACTGTAAACTTACTACATCGCCAGGCTGTAATAAATATTCATCTGGATTTACTACATCTATTTGAACTATCGTATTAAAATCAGTCTCAGATACATTATTTAAAGGTAATGTTGGTGACGATACTGTTTGACCACCGATTGTTTGCAAACCTGAGGACGATTGTTGAGCCAAAACACCTCTAACTGTTATGCTAAAAGTAAATAATAGAATTAAAAAAAAATGAATTGAATAACGTTTCATTAAACTAGCTGGTTTTAAGATGTGCAAATATAGGCTTTTTTCAGGAAATACTCAGAATTGATGTCTCTAGTTAAACTTAAAGGAGAATGTTATTAAGAGCACTCTTCAACTCGTTATAATGAAAATCATACCCCAACTTCTTCAATTTCTCAGGAACAACTCGTTGACTAGCAATCAAAGCGCCTGTTGCTTCGCCAAAAACTAGCTTCAAAGCAAATTCTGGAACCGCAAATAAACTTGGTCGATTTAAAACCGTTCCCAGGACTGAAGAAAACTCACTCATGGTAACTTGTTGTGGTGCAACGCAATTATAAACTCCTGAATAGTTTTCATTTTCGATTGATTCTAGAATCGAAAAAACTACATCTTTCATGTGAATCCATGGGAAGTATTGCTTTCCATTTCCTAATGGCCCACCGACGAACAGTTTAAATGGAGTTAACATTTTCCCTAATGCTCCACCATTTTTCTCTAATACTATGCCGATTCTAGGAATAACGATTCGTTTTACTTCCGCTTTTTGTGCATCTTCTTCCCATTGTTTACACACATCTGATAAAAAATCATCTCCTGGGAATGAATCTTCTCTTAAAAACTCAGAACCTCTATTACCATAATACCCAACAGCTGATGCAGAAATAAAAACTTCTGGCTTTTCATTTGAAATTTGAATTGCCTGAACAACTTTTCTTGTTATATCTACTCGGCTATTTAGGATTTTCCCTTTTACTTCATCGCTCCAACGTTCATCAAATAAATTGTGTCCTGCTAAATTGATTACTGCATAAGAGCCATTTACACTTTCTTCGAGTTGTTCATAAGTCGCAAATCGAACACCATTTTTTTTAGTTTGATGTTTACTTCGAGAGATAATTACAACTTCATATGCTCTTTTAACTAATTCTTCTGCTAAATAGGAACCTACAAATCCAGTTCCACCTGTAATAAGTATTTTTTTCATTTTATATAATTTCAAATTTCTAGTTGTAAACCTATTTAATTTAGTCATTTATCTAGGTTAAATCATTTTTTGATTTAGTATTAACGAATATTCTTTTTTAAGTATAGGGCTTAAGACACAACTTCTTAAAGCTTTGCAGCTCTTTTGAGTTTTGGCTCTACCTTTAATCAATTAACAACTCAACTTTCGGACTTCGTTTCTAAACAAACTTCATTGGGTTTTGCAAAAAAAGGGTCATCCCGTGCCCCGACACGGGATCTCGGTCAACTTACTTTTTACGCCATAAGCAGTTCTTTTGTATAGTTTAGTTCTACGGCTGAGATGCTGGGTCGGAGCCCAGCATGACGAAATAACGTATATTAAATAAAAACAAATTTTTACAAATAGGTTATTGTTTTTATTTATCAATTTGTAAAATTGAACCTTTTTTAAAAAAGGTCTAAGTCCGAAAGTTGAATTAACAAAAGCAACTTTGCTACTTTTGGAATTTTTCAAAACTCGAATATTGAACAGAAATTGGACTATATATTAACCAGAGTTCGGGATAAGAAAGAAATATTAAAACTGGCATAAAAAAATTCGTCATTCTGGGCTTGACCCAGAATCTTCGCCTAGTGAAGCAAGGACTAGATGCTCTACAAAAAGCAAAACGATGTTCCAAACCGAACCCCTGAATCAAGTTCAGGGACTTTGTTTTCTTCCATAATTTCTCTACACGACAACTTGAGAGTGTCTTTGATACCGACTGCACTGCGAAGCCAAATGACATTTTTCTGAGTTTTTTCTTGTTAAATGCTAAAAATATTGCGCTAAATCTTATTCAAAACTCAGGTTATTTGCTTCTGCTGTTTAATTCATTTTAATATAAGAATAGCTATCTCTTTAATAAAAAACCCAATGTCACTTTGTAAACAAACGTAACATTGGGCTGAATAAACACAATCTTCTACTATATTCCGATTTTATCGAATTTCTATTCTTCTTCTTTATTGATATTCAATGATTTAGTTAAACCTTGTACTGATGAAGGATCAATTCCAACTTCTTTCAGCACATTATCAACTAAAGGACCTAAGCCACGATATTTTAATAAACCGCTCACTAACTGATCAGAGAAATTTTCGCCATTTCCACTGTTTCCACCATTGCCAGAACCAGAATTCCCACCTAATAACTCCGACATTCCGCCAATATTGATAACACGCATATCTTTTATGGCTTCAATTGGTTTCATACTAGCTTCAATAATCGCAGCAGCTTGTTTTAAGGTTTCAATTTGAATTCGCATTTTGATGATTTCTGCGCTTAATACATTTTCAGCTGCGTTTAATTTTTCAGCACCTTCTGCTTCAACTTTATATTTCACATCATCTGCACTTGCTTTTATTTTTACAGCTTCTGCTTCAGCAACAGCAATTGTTTTAATTGCTTCAGCTTTATCTTGAGCTGATAATTTTTCTGCATTTGCAGCTACTTTTATTCCAACTGCTTCTTGTTCAGCTTCTTCTGTTGCTTTGATAACCGCTATTTCTTTATTCCTGTTCGCAATCTCAGTTTCACGAGCCGTAATTACTTTTTCTTGTGCTGCCGCGGTTTGAGCCTCTGCTAAACGAGCGTCTTTTTCTGCTTTAGAACGTTCTTGCGATTTATTTGCAACAGCAATATCACGATCTTGATTGGTTAATTCAACGGATTTTTCACGTTCAATATCTTGTTGCTTAACCGCTTGTTCGTTTAAAATACGCTGCTCTTCCAGTTCACGATTCGCTTGAATCTGAGCCATTTCTATTTGTTTTTTAGAAAGAATAACTGCTTCAGCTGCAAATTTATCCATTTCAGCTTTTTCTTTAGAAATAGATGCAGATTCAATAGCAGTCTGATTTGCAATTGCTCTTTGTTGAGATACTTTTGCAAATTCTTCTTCACGTTCTAATTCAAGACGCTCTTTTTCTGCTTCCAAATCTTTCTTTTTGATAGCAACAGAAGTGTTTTGCTCAATATCGTTACGAGCTTTTCTCTTTTCTTCAATAGTTTGAGTCAATTTGGTTAAACCCTGAGCATCAAAAGCATTATTTGCATTGAAGAACATTTTATCTGTTTGATCTAGCCCTGTTAACGAAACGGTTTCTAATTCAAGACCGTTTTTTTCTAAATCTGCTTTAACTGCGTTTTGAACTTTTTGAACGAAATCGGTTCGTTTTTCATGCAATTCTTCCATTTCCATTTCAGCTGCAACAGCGCGCAATGCATCAACAAATTTACCTTCCATCAATTCTTTTAATTGATCTGGGGAAATTGTTCGTTGACCTAAAGTTTGTGCCGCAAATGCGATGGCGTCGAGATCTGGCTTTACTCTTAAATAAAATTCTGCTGTGGCATCAACACGCATTCTATCTTTTGTTATGAGTGCTTGTTCATTTCTACGCGATACCACTAAACGAATGGTATTCATATTTACGGCAATCACTTCATGTAAAACAGGGAAAACCAATGCTCCTCCGTTTAACACTACTTTTTGCCCGCCAAAACCTGTACGAACAAAAGCCAATTCTTTTGAAGCTCTTTTGTATAATCGAGCGAAAATAATTCCCATTGCAATAAATGCAACTACTATGATCACTACTAAGGTGACTAAATCATTTATAAGCATAGTTTACTCTGTATCCATTTTAATTACGGTGAAATAATACTCTTTTTTTTCTAGAAGAACGACTTCATCTCCTTCTACAAATGTCTCATCATCTGCATCAGGTTCTACCATCACATAATGTAATTGACCATACTCATCTTTAAGTTTCGCCTCCGTCGGGTTTCCCTTTCTAGCTATTCCTGAGTTGATTATGGCAATTCTTCCATTAAAGGTGGATTCCGAAACTGCGGAAGACTCATCTTTGAAAAAATTTTTTGCAAAAAAACCAGCTATGGAACGGTATAAAGGCATAGTAACAATTACAGCTAAAGGAATTGAAAGGTAAAGAGGTAACAAAAAGCCTAGCCAATTAATACTGATTAATTGAATTCCATATCCACTTACCGAAAAAAGTGCCGAGAATATGACGATTAGAATGAGAAGTGGAACCTTTTTAATTCTGATCCAAGAGAATAGATCAGCAAAAAATCCAGAGCCGTCACCAATATCTGCTGAAACCGAAGAGTCAGCTATTTCTGAAAAACCGACCCCAATCAGCATAGAAATTAGTTCCAATACTAGAATAAGTCCTAAAACGATAACCGCTGATAAATAAGGATAATTTAAAGGCTCTAAAAAGAAATCGAACATAGTACAAATGTGTCTGTTTGCTTAATTTAAGTAAATATTTTGCTAAATAAACGCGAAAAAATCAGATAATTCTAATGAAATTACAAAAGAACTCTAATTCATTTTTACAAGTAAATGATAATTAAGTAAAAAAAGCTAAAAAGTTTTAAAGAACCCCATCATAAAATCAATAGAATTGCCATTTCCATTTAATAAGTCATTGTGTAATGGAACATGAAATGAATTGGAATTTTCATAAGCATACTTTGTACCACTATATCTTAATCCAAAAGTGTACATAAAACTTCTATTTATTGTGTATTCGTAAATTAATGCAATATGCCAACCTAAACTATTTGAGTAATTCCAATCGCCATTAAACCCACCATCAATTTTATTCGTTTCTAAGCTCATGGTAGCAGAAAAATAATAATCTAAACCAGGACCAAGTTTCAATCTGCTTTTAAATCCACCTTCAAATGGAATAATTAATGACGGCCGAAACGCCAGATGAAAACGGGAAAAGTCTATTTCTGCATTTTTAAGAGGTGGTGCTAAAGAAGCTAACATGTAGTTAGCTTGAATTCCAATATCCAATAGTGAGTTTAATTCTACACCATATTCTGCTCCTAATTGTAAACCACCGCCAAAACTTATGGATGAATCATCACCGTCAGTACTTACGAGCATATCGATATTTTTCAATCCAATACCAGCGCCAAAATTTATTCCGAAACGTGATTTTTGCCGATCTGGCAAAGCCTCTGATTCTAATATTTTCCGAATACCTTTAGTTTTGATCGCAGATTTAGCATAAACTGAATCAACTGGAATTAAAGAGTAATTTACAGTAAAGAACCCAGGCTTAATGCTCAACAAAAAATACTTATGCTCATCCTCTATTAAATCAACTTGTAATTTCCCTTTTTCTAGCCCCATTACAGAAAGAGTGTACGTTCCTTCATCAAAATCTTTGGTTAAGAAGGTGTTAACAGGAAGAATTACAATTGGTTTTTTATCAACAAAAATCAACATCTCATTCATTGATTCATAATAGCTAAACTCTCTTATTATTGTAAGTTGAGCTTTTTGAGCTGAAACCTCATTATTAAACAACCCGAGTAGAATTATACTAAAAATGAACGTTAAAGCGGACTTTTTGAAAGTTTTATTTATCGACATTGGAATCCTATTTCTTTTATTTGATACTTGCTCATAGTGTGATTGATTAATCAATTTTTTCAATCATTAAAGAGAGGTTATTTAGTATAATTTAAATTAACTCTTATTTAAAAAGAAGTAATCTCTCCATTGTTTTTGGGCATCCGAATTCTGATGCATCTGTCTATTATAATCTAGTTCCATTATAATTTTGACGCATCTTTGGCTCTTGATGATTTTTTTATCCTAATTCTGACTCATCTATCGGCTCTTGATCTAATTCCATCATGAAATCCCCCTAGCGCCTTTTGATATTCTTGCATCTCAATCACTTAGGTTATTGGCAAAAAGGGGAAGTTTCCCGACTCCTCATTTCTCATTTCTCAAACACACCCAAACCAGGTAAATCATTTAACACTATTCGATTTTCTGAATTAAATGAAAACCCTGTATAAGGTCTGTCTTTCAACAATAAAAACCCATCGATATCAGCATAATCTGCCCACATGCTTATTATTCCTGCAGCTGTATTTGCCAATGCCGTTTCGATCATACAACCAACCATAATTTTCAAACCCAGTTTTCTTGCATCTGAAATTGTTTGCATGGCTTTATGCATACTCCCAATTTTCATCAATTTGATATTGATTCCTGTATAATTTTGAGCTAATTCTTCTAAAGTTTCTGTCCCAGTGAATCCCTCATCGGCGATTAATGGAATACTTGTTACTTTTTTCAATTCAGCAATATCTTTTCCTTGATCTGCAGGCATCGGTTGTTCAATCATTCTAATATTTTTATCAGCTAAAAACTGAACCCGTTTCTTTGCAATATCTAATGTTTTCCACCCTTCGTTTGCATCAACCCAAATGGTTTTATTGGTCATTGAACGAATCATATTGATTATTTTTTCATCATTTTCTGTTCCCAATTTCACTTTTAAAATGGGATAAGGCTCAGCTTCTGCAACTTTTTGGCGGATTATTTCTTCAGAATCTATGCCAATAGTAAAGGAACTAACCGGCCCGATTTGGGATGGAGCATTCCATAATTTATGAATCGGAACGTTTAATTTTTTGCCCAGCCAATCCCAAAATGCCATTTCTACAGCTACTTTAGCGGCATATTCACCTTTTTTTACCGAATTGATGTATGATAAAAGCGTTGTAACATCATGTGTTTTTCCTATTTTTGAAAAATCTAATGAAGCTAAAAAGGCTTCTGCTGTTTCGTGAGATTCTTGATAACGGGCATTTGGTGCGGCTTCACCAATTCCAACAATTCCTTCGGCTTCTAATTCTACAAATACATTTTTTGTATGTGTTCTTGTCCATCTGCTAATTCCAAATGCATGAACAAATGCCAACTCTTGAGTTCGATAACGTACTATAAACATAGATTTAATTCAACATAACCTGTATAAATTTCAAATAAAGAATAATTACTGGCGAGACTAAAATAATGGAGTCGAAGCGATCAAAAAAGCCTCCGTGCCCAGGTAATAAATTGGAGGAATCTTTTTTACTAGCAAAGCGTTTTATTTTACTTTCCGAAAGATCACCAATTGGACCAAATACACTAACTATTACTGCTAGAGGGATTAACAAACTTATCGAATAGGGAAGTAAATCGATATAAAAAATAAAAACAACTAAGACTAATAGTGAACCTAAAAATCCACCACCGAATCCCTCCCACGTTTTTGCAGGTGAAATCTCAGGAGCCATTTTATGTTTTCCAAAATTTTTCCCAAAAAAATAGGCAAAGGTGTCATTTCCCCAAATCATAATTAATACAACCAAAAGGAGAACCAAGCCTATTGAGTCACTTTCCCAGGTTCTAATTTCATAAAAGCTTAGAAACCCCCAAGCAGGATATAATGCTGCAAATACGGTACTTAAGATAGATAAATAACGACCATGAGGTGGAGTTAAGGTTTCTTTTACAAGAATGATAAGGATAGAAATAATTACAAAAGTTGATCCAAATTGATGAAGTGGAATGGTCATCCAGCTAAGACTGAGTAAAAATGCAAGCCCATAATCTGTAGAGACTTGGGCAGCACGGAATAAGTTTACCATTTCCCAAGTTGTAATAAGACTAATTAAAAGCATTGATACAAAGAAATAGTATCCACCAAGAAACACAATTGCAATAAAAAGGGGTGCAGCTAACAGCGCAAAAAATACACGCTTCTTTAATTCACTCAAAATAGTACCGTTTAAACTAAAGTATCATCATCTTCACTTAACTCGAGATCACCTGCATCCCATTCCGCTAAGGCTTTAATCGCTTTTTCTGAAGTAGCTTCGGAAACATATAAAAATACGACCGCCATATATCCAACGGTAAAAGCGTAAGCGGAGTCTTGCTTTGAAAGAATTTGAACTTCTATGTCATTACTTTCAAGATAATTACGAACCATATTTGCATCTAATTCTGTAGATGTTTTATACACACAAATCCAATCAGGAATTTCTGGA
>Ga0210052_1000877_pt1 | contig 19625 bp, 19 predicted proteins | sample CryGeymeta201508_FD_183976 | JGI IMG/M metagenome (GOLD analysis project Ga0210052, IMG submission 183976) | Groundwater microbial communities from Crystal Geyser aquifers in Utah, USA - Crystal Geyser metaG 2015-08 (SPAdes) (version 2) | ecosystem: Environmental > Aquatic > Deep subsurface >...
TGACGCGGGATACCTGCGACCAACTGGTGCGTATTCCGATGTTGGGTAGCGTGGAAAGCCTGAATGTGTCGGTCAGCACTGGCATCTGCTTGTTTGAAGCCAGAAGGCAACGGGCGGTAGCTAACTTGTGTTAGCCTTTTTTTTTGGAGGTTTGAAATTTATGGCTATGTCATCGTTAATTGTTGAAGTCAAGGCAATAGTTAATATTATATATAATAATCAATTGGTTATGTTTTTGTGATGCCTGTAATTGTCCTGCATCCGTAAGGTTTGCGTGATCACCACTATTTAACTGTGACATAGCCCAATTTATTGATTCGTGTTGTATTTTTGCAACTCGGCATTGCTTGTGTGTCTTGAAAGGGTAAAATGCGCCCACAGAATCAGATGGACTTGGTTTGAATGTTTTAATCGTTTAATTATAAATAAGGAAAATCATGAAAAAAAGTACATTGACTATCGCTTTGGCCGCCGCGCTGCTAAGCATGTCGGCAGCACAGGCCAGCGAGTTCGCGGGTGGTTTCTTGGGCTTAAAGGCTGGTCAGAATCGTTCGGATGCAACTTTTGTGGCAGCTAAGAACGCGACTACTTACGGCTTTGAAGGGGGTTACAACTGGGATGTGAATAGTTTCCTGTTGGGCGTGGATGGTTTCGCCGATTTCAATCAAAAAGCGACTCACGCTACTGCCATTCCTGGCACGTTTGCAAATTATGGCACCGATGCTTATGGCTTGGATGCCAAGCTGGGATTGCCTTTGGGTAATTGGCTGCCTTATGCCAAGCTGGGATATGGGTCTATGCGCCGGACAGGTGTAGATTTGCAAGGTTCGGCTAACGGTGCGCATGTTGGTCTTGGGGTAGAGTACAAATTTGCGCCTCATTGGAGCGTGGCGGGTGAATATACCAATATGTCCAGCTCGTCTAATGGCATCAGGGTAAATAACGACAATTTTACTGTTGGCCTTAATTTCTACTTTAATGAGCCAGCGGTTGCGGCGGTTGCGGCAGTTGCTGTTGCACAAGCTGAGCCGGTAGTTGCTCCGGCAGCTGCTCCGGCAGCAGCTCCTGAAGTTTCTGATACTTGGAAGACTTTGTTGTCCGATAAGCCAGTAACACTGAAGGGTACTAATTTTGATTTTGACTCCGCAAAATTGCGTCCTGCAGCTGACGGCAAGCTGAAAGAAGTGGCTGAATTTGCTGCAACTTATAAGGATGCCAAGCTGGATGTTTCCGGTCATACCGACAGCACAGGGAGTGACGCTTACAACCAGAAGCTGTCTGAACGTCGTGCTAACGCGGTCAAGGCTGATCTGGTAAAGAGGGGGGTAGTGGCTGACCGTATTGTTGTTGAAGGTTATGGTGAAGCTAAGCCAGTTGCCAGCAACAAGACCAAGGCTGGCCGTGCTGAAAACCGTCGCGTAGAAATTCGCTCGGTTATCAAAGAAGAAACAAAAGTACGTGTGATCCAGTAATAGTCACAAGTTTTAAAAAAACGGGCTGATAACAGCCCGTTTTTTTTTGCTAAAAATTACCGCTTAATCGGGCTATTCTTCTGAAAATTGCATTACATTGTAAGGTTGCATATTTCACTTTTGCCGAGGAAATGGAATAAGATGCGCGTCCCTAATGTATTTCTGACTCGCTATGAAACTGGCAATCGCGCAAATCAACTGTGTACTGGGTGATCTGAAGGATAATTCCGCAAAGATTTTGGATTGCGCCTGCCGCGCAAAGCGGGGTGGTGCGCAGTTGATGCTAACGCCGGAGTTGAGTCTGTGCGGCTATCCGCCGGAGGACTTGTTGCTGCGCAATGGTTTTTATCAGGCCTGTGCCGATGCATTAATCCTGCTGGCACAGCAAATTTCTGGCATTGCCGTCGTGGTTGGACATCCTCACGAAGTGGATGGCAAGCGCTATAACGCGGCATCCTTACTGCGTGATGGTCGTGTGGTGGCGACTTATCTCAAGCACTATCTGCCAAATTATGCGGTGTTCGACGAGGAACGCTATTTTGAATGCGGTAGCGAGCCTTGTGTGTTTGAATTGGCTGGTGTTCAGTTTGGTTTGAATATTTGCGAGGATGTATGGGGTTCAAATGCCGCACTGCTCGCGCGCAATGCGGGGGCACAAGTGCTGCTGGTGCTGAATGCCTCTCCCTATGCCATGCAAAAGCAGGAATCTCGTTACAGTACGGTTCGTCAGCGCATCGCGGAAACCGGTATGTCGGTCATCTACGCCAATATGGTCGGTGGACAGGATGAGCTGGTGTTTGATGGCGGTTCTTTTGCGATGGATTCTGCTGGCAGATTATCTGCACAAGTATCTGTTTTTAAAGAAGAAATATCTTATTTTGAATTGTCTGTTGCTGGGCATCCTGCGGGTGAAATCACTGCTCTGCCCGAATTGGAAGCGAGCGTTTACCAGGCGCTTTGTTTGGGGGTTAAGGATTACATTGGTAAAAACCGCTTTCCTGGCGTGCTGTTGGGCTTGTCGGGTGGCATAGATTCCGCTTTGACGCTGGCGGTCGCAGTTGATGCGTTGGGCGCTGACAAGGTGCATGCAGTGATGATGCCATCACCTTATACCGCGCAAATCAGTCTGGATGATTCCCGTGAAATGGTGAAGATACTGGGGGTGAAGTACGATGAATTCTCCATTGAACCCATCATGCAGGGTTATCTGGCGACACTCAAGGGCAGTTTTGCCGGGCGGGCGGAAGATACCACGGAGGAAAATTTGCAGGCGCGTACCCGGGGGAATCTCTTGATGGCGCTGTCGAACAAGTTCGGTTCGCTGGTGTTGACTACCGGTAACAAATCGGAAATGAGTGTGGGTTACGCCACGCTGTATGGCGATATGGCAGGTGGATTTTCGGTATTGAAAGATGTGGGTAAGTTGCTGGTTTATCGCCTGGCGCGTTATCGTAACAGTCTGGGTTATGTGATTCCTGAACGTATCATTACCCGCGCGCCGAGCGCTGAATTGCGTCCTGATCAGACGGATCAGGATAATTTGCCGGCTTATGAGGTACTTGATGCCATCATGGAATGTTATGTGGAGCAAAACCTGTCCGTGCTGCAGATTGTCAGCATGGGTTACGCTGAGGCGGATGTGCGGCGCGTGGTGCGTTTGATACAACTGAGTGAATATAAGCGTCGCCAATCGACGGTAGGCGTGCGTATCACCGAGCGGGCTTACGGAAAAGACTGGCGTTACCCAATTACGGTGCGGTATCAGGATAATTTCTGATTAAACGGGGTGCGCGCTGTGGGTGACGTTGAGGGGGGGTATATCCCGCTTGCAACGCTGTATTTTTTAGCGGGAATATTCTGGGCGCGCTCAATAGTAATAGCGAAGTGGCGTACTGTTACTCAGATATTTTGTCCTGTGCAGGGGCAGAATTGGATGGAATCAAATAAAACTGTGTTTCAGCAATTCCTTTTAATGGTAAGTATTGCTATAATCCGACCGGTTTTCAGATGGGCTTAGTGCCCGTTTTTTATTTGTGGGTCGCAATTATGGATGTAGTGAAGTTGGTCGAAAAAACGGTAAGTGGCCTGGGCTACGAACTGGTTGATCTGGAACGCTCTGGGCGCGGCTTGATGCGTGTGTTCATTGATAAGCCGGAAGGGATTGTCGTGGAAGATTGTCAGGTAGTCAGCAATCAATTGACCCGATTGTTTATGGTTGAAAATGTTGATTATGATCGCCTTGAGGTATCTTCGCCTGGTTTGGATAGGCCGCTCAAGAAAGAGGCCGATTTCGTTCGTTTTGTCGGTGAAAAGGCGCAAATCAAATTGCGTATGCCGATAGCGTCAAGAAAGAATTTTATTGGAATCATCGTTGCGGTAAACGAAGGTGTATTGCAGATGAATGTAGAGGGTGTCCAGTTTGAAATTGAATTGGCAAATGTGGACAAGGCGCGTTTAGTGCCCACTTTTTAGAATTTAATGCTCGTCGCTTACAGGCGAATAGTTATCCGGAGAATGGTATGAGTCGTGATGTTTTGTTGCTGGTAGATGCGTTATCTCGTGAAAAAAACGTTGATAAGGAAGTGGTGTTTTCGGCGCTGGAATCCGCGCTGGCTTCTGCAACCAAGAAGCAGTTTGAAGATGAGTCGGATGTGCGAGTTGAGATAGACCGCAATACTGGTGAGTTTGAATCATTCCGTCGCTGGGAAGTGATGGATGATGAGACTTTTGAAACGCCTGATTTGCATATCAAGCTGGAAGAGGCAAAAAAACGTGATGAAGGCGCTCAATTGGGCGGTTTTATCGAAGAGCCGTTGGAGTCCATTGATTTCGGGCGTATCGGTGCGCAAGCTGCCAAACAGGTAATTTTTCAGAAAATTCGTGACGCTGAACGTGAGCAGATACTCGCTGAATTTCTGGAGCGCAAGGATCACCTTGTTTCCGGTACGGTCAAGCGTTTGGAACGAGGTAATGCGATCGTGGAATTTGGCAAGATCGAGGCATTATTGCCGCGTGAGCAGATGATTCCAAAAGAGAATATGCGCGTGGGTGATCGTATTCGAGCGTATCTGTTGCGCGTTGATCGTACGGCGCGTGGTCCTCAGGTGATTTTGTCGCGTACTTCCAATGAGTTGTTGATTAAATTGTTTGAGTTGGAAGTTCCTGAAATTGAAGAAGAATTGTTGGAGATTCACGGTGCGGCGCGTGATCCTGGCTCGCGTGCAAAAATTGCGGTTGAGTCGCATGACTCACGGATAGATCCTATCGGTACCTGCGTCGGTATGCGCGGTTCTCGGGTACAAGGGGTTACTAACGAGCTGGCGGGTGAGCGGGTTGATATTATTTTGTGGTCTGAGAATCCTGCTACGTACGTTATCAATGCATTGGCACCTGCAGAAGTGAGTAGCATCATTGTGGATGAGGTTCGTCATAGCATGGACGTGGTCGTTGAAGAAGACAATCTGGCACAAGCGATTGGTCGCGGCGGTCAGAATGTTCGATTGGCCAGCGAAATGACTGGATGGAATCTCAATATCATGACGGTTGACCAGGCAAATGAGAAGCATGAAGAGGAGTTTGTCAAGACTCGCACCTTGTTGATGGGCAAGCTTGATGTAGACGAAGAAGTTGCTGATATTCTGGTGCAAGAAGGTTTTACTACAGTGGAAGAAGTTGCCTACGTACCGCTGGAAGAAATGCTGGAAATTGATTCGTTCGACGAGGAAACTATCAACGAGTTGCGTAGCCGTGCACGCAACGCCCTGTTGACGGCGGCTCTGGTTAATGAAGAGCAGGTCGAGCATGGTATCGGTGATCTGTTGAAGTTGGAAGGTATGGATGATGATCTGGCGCGGGATTTGGCTGCCAAGGGCGTGGTAACTCAAGAACAATTGGCTGATTTGGATGTGGCCGAGCTGATTGAGTTATCCGGTTTGGGCGAAAGTCGTGCCAATGCATTGATTATGGCGGCGCGTGCCCCCTGGTTTGCGTAACGCGAGTTTAAAAATGTAGTGATGATGTCTGGATGCGGGGTGCTGGTCGTGCAAATCTATTTTCATGGTTGATAGAGAAAGCGCGTGTCGTGCGATGCGGTGACTTATTGCTGCAGGAGGTTTTTAAGACTCTGTTGAGTTGGTTAAGGTTGTTTAAAGGATGGTAATGGGAAAATTAAACGTAGCACAATTTGCGGATGAGCTTAATCTGCCAGTAGGCTTGTTATTGGAGCAGTTGCAGGCGGCTGGTAGCAAGCAAGTGGATGCATCTGCCGAAGTGTCGGAAAAAGACAAGGCAATGTTGCTTGAACATTTGCGTCAGGCGCATGGCGTGGATCATTCCCCCAAAAAAATAACACTGACTCGACGCGAAACGACTGAAATTCAAAGTTCTGACCGATCCGGACGCGCGCGCACGATTCAGGTTGAGGTGCGTAAGCACCGCGTGGTTGCGCCAATCAAGCCGCTGGTGGTTGAGTCTCCCGTGGCTGCTGTCCAGTCAAGCGGGGTTGAACCGTTAAAGGTGTTGGGAGCAGTTGAGCTGGATGCGCGTGAGCAAGAGGCTAAATTGCAAGCTGCGTTGGCAGAACGCCAGGCGGCTGAGTTGCTTGCCAAACAAGATCGTAATAAGCGAAAAGCTGAAAAGTCAACTCGGGAAGTGTCTGCGATTGCAAAGGCTATAGCACCCGTGAAGGGTGTTCCTGGCGCTGTGGTGACAATAGTTGCTGAGAGTGTGTCGGGGGAAGGGATGCCTGCTCCGGTGTCTGTAACAGTTGTTGCGCCAGTTGGTGGAGAGACTACTTCTGCTGAAGTTGTGCATGCTGCCGACGTTCCGAAGAAATTAACCAAAACTGTTGCAAAAGATGTTTCTCAAGGCACTTTGCATAAACCTGCCTTGCGTCCAGGCGACAAGGTGACAAAGCCGAGTTGGAAGCCTAAAACTGTCACGAAGCCTGCCCCGGTGGTTCATGACGATAAAGCCAACAAAAAGCGCGCTGTTGCCAAAACGGCTGGTAAGGCTGGTAAGGAAGTTGCCTGGCAAGCGCCAGTTCGTTCACCCAAGTATGGCAAGCATACCAAGCATGCATCGCTTGAACCGAGTCATGCTTTCAACTTGCCTACCGAAACCGTAGTGCATGAAATTGCCGTTCCTGAAACGATCAATGTTGCAGAGCTATCGCAAAAGATGAGCGTCAAGGCGGTTGAAGTTATCAAGGTTTTGATGAAAATGGGCATGATGGTGACCATCAATCAAGTGCTCGATCAGGAAACCGCGATGATTGTAGTGGAAGAGATGGGGCACGTTGCCAAGGCTGCCAAGCTGGACGATCCCGATGCTTATTTGATGGCTGATGAAGAGCATCACGATGTGGTTTTAGAAAGTCGTGCGCCCGTTGTTACGGTTATGGGGCATGTGGATCACGGTAAGACTTCCTTGCTCGATTACATTCGCCGCACACGCGTAGTGTCCGGTGAAGCGGGTGGCATTACGCAACATATTGGTGCTTATCACGTCAATACGCCACGTGGAATGGTTACTTTCCTGGATACGCCAGGGCACGAGGCATTCACTGCCATGCGCGCACGGGGTGCCAAGGCAACCGACATTGTTATTTTGGTGGTTGCGGCTGATGATGGCGTAATGCCGCAAACTAAAGAAGCAATTGCTCATGCCCGTGAAGGTAAGGTGCCATTGGTGGTTGCCATTACCAAGGCAGATAAGGCTGATGCGAATATGGAGCGCGTCAAGCAGGAACTGGTTTCCGAAGGGGTGGTTCCTGAAGCTTGGGGCGGCGATGTGATGTTCGTTGAGGTCTCTTCCAAAACCGGTCAGGGTATTGATCAATTGCTTGAAACGGTGTTGTTGCAAGCAGAATTGCTGGAATTGAAAGCACCGCGTGCTTGTAATGCCAAAGGCTTGGTTATCGAGGCGCGTTTGGATAGGGGTAAGGGCGCAGTTGCGACTGTGCTCATCCAGTCGGGTACATTGAAACGCGGTGATGCGGTGCTGGTTGGTTCGGTGTTTGGTCGCGTACGCGCTATGCTGGACGAAAATGGCAAGACCGTCACCGAGGCCGGGCCGTCCATTCCTGTCGAGATTCAGGGGTTGTCCGATGTGCCTGATGCAGGTGAAATGTTAATGGTGTTGTCAGACGAAAAGCGTGCGCGGGAGATTGCCTTATTTCGTCAAGGAAAATATCGCGGCGATAAGTTGGCGCTGCAACAGGCAGCCAAACTGGAAAACATGTTTGACAATATGACTGAAGGCGAAGTCAGTACGCTCTCGTTGATCGTCAAGGCGGATGTGCAGGGTTCTGCAGAGGCGATTGCTCAAGCGTTGCTGAAGCTATCTACCGCAGAAGTTAAAGTTAATTTGATTCATTGTGGTGTCGGTTCGGTCAACGAGTCTGACATCAATCTGGCTTTAGCATCCAAGGCTATTTTGATCGGTTTCAATACCCGCACAGACGCGCCCGCACGCAAACTGGCCGAATCAACGGGCGTTGAAATTCATAACTACAGCATTATTTATGCGATGGTAGATGAAATTAAAATAGCCCTGTCCGGTATGTTGGCCCCTGAAAAGAAGGAAGTTGCCTTGGGCGTGGTTGAAGTGCGTCAAGTATTTATCGTTTCCAGGGTGGGTACGATTGCTGGCTGTATGGTTCTTGAGGGTATTGTCAAGCGCGGTTGCAAGGTGCGAGTGATGCGCGGGAAAACCATGATTCACGAAGGTGAACTGGATTCTCTGAAACGCTTTAAAGACGATGCGAAGGAAGTCAAAGCTAATTTTGAGTGTGGATTGTCAGTGAAGAATTTCAACGATCTGGAAGTCGGCGATAAGCTGGACGCATATGAAATCGTTGAGGTTGCTCGGACACTGTAATGGCGAACTTTGCGAGAACAGACCGCGTTGGACAGCAAATTCAACGTGAAATAGCCGAATTAGTGCGTCTTGAGCTTAATGATCCTCGCGTGCGCCTGGTGACAATTACTGGCGTTGAAGTGGCGGGTGATTATTCTCATGCCAAGATTTTCTTTACCAGGCTGGATGGTAAAAACGAAGAAGCCCAGCAGGGTTTGGATCGTGCTGCAGGTTTTTTGCGCAGTCAGTTGGCACGCAGTATCAAGCTGCGCATCATGCCGCAATTGCATTTTGTTTATGACGCTTCTGTTGAGCGTGGCAGCCATTTGTCGCAACTCATCGAGCAGGCGGTCGCCAGCGATGCTCGTTTGGAACAGGCGGTAGACAGCGATATTCATCTTGATGAAGAAAAATAGTCGGCAGATGGTGCGAACCTGGCGGCCATTGGACGGCGTGTTGTTGTTCGATAAACCGCTGGAACTCAGTTCAAACACGGCACTGCAAAAAGTTCGTCGGCTGTTTCAGGCCGAGAAAGCTGGACATACAGGTACCTTGGATCCACTCGCAACGGGTTTGTTGCCGATTTGTTTTGGCGAGGCAACCAAGTTTTCAACCGCGTTACTGGATGCGGATAAGTCCTATACGGCTATGCTGCGGTTGGGGCAGACGACCACAACGGGAGATGCAGAGGGTTTGATCGTCAAACAGCGCCCGGTCACTTTTTTGATGTCTGACCTTGATGCTGTACTGGAAAGATTTCGTGGTGTAATCCAGCAGTTACCACCCATGCATAGTGCGCTCAAGCACCACGGGATGCCGCTTTACGAATATATCCGCAAAGGAATTACCATCGAGCGTGAGCTGCGCGAGGTGGTTATTCATGAATTGACGATGAATCGGTATTCCGGCCTTGAGATGGAAATAGCGGTGCGTTGCAGCAAGGGTACTTATGTGCGTACCTTGGCCGAAGATATCGGCGAGGCGCTGGGTTGCGGTGCACATTTAATTGCCCTGCGCCGTACCGCCATCGCGCATTTTTCCTTGGTGGCCGGTTACACGTTAACGCAATTGACTGAAATGACGGACATTGAGCGTCAGGCTTGCTTGTTGCAAGTTGATGATTTAATGCCTGATATACCTAAATTGCAGCTGGATGCGGCGCAGATTAAGCGTCTCGCGCAGGGGCAGCGTTTGGGTTTGGATACCGGCTTGCCTGACGGCAAGATTGGACTGTATGGCCCAGATGGTTTTATCGGGACGGGAGTGCAACAAGGTCGTCGCGTTGCGCCGGATAGATTACTGGCCAACGTCGCAAAACAGGCTGCAAAAATTAATTTGATGGAAAATATTGTTGAGCCGTAACCTTATTCGAGGTTACAATGCGAAACTTTTTTTAGGAGAGCAAAACCAATGGCAATTACCGCCGCGCAAAAAGCGCAAATCGTAACAGACTATCAACGTGCCCCGGCAGATACGGGATCCCCTGAGGTGCAAGTGGCTTTGATTACGGCACGTATTACTTACTTGACTGATCACTTCAAGGTCAACGCCAAGGATCACCACTCCCGTCGCGGTCTGTTGCGTTTGGTCAGCCGTCGCCGTAAGTTGCTTGATTACCTCAAGCGTGAAAATAAAGCGGGCTATCAAACATTGATTCAACGTTTGTCAATTCGTAAGTAGCAGTAAGTGGGTCGCGTCAGCGACCCTTGTTGTTTTGCGAGATGCATACCGGGTTGTTTTGCGAGACGCATACCGGGTTGTTTTGCGAGATGCATACCGGGTTGTTTTGCGAGATGCATACCGGGCATCTCGTTTTCGTCCGTCTGATTGCAGGTGAAAGTAGCATAAGTGTGGGTTGGTTGACCAGCGGCGGCATCTTTGCCTTGCCCGTTGTTTTGTCTATTTTTGCGTGATGCGATTGCGTATCACGCATGTCTGAGAGAGGTTTATCTTGAGTTGTTATAAAAAAACATTAGCATTTGGTAATCATCAATTGACACTGGAAACGGGCGAAATTGCCCGTCAGGCGAGTGGTGCCGTGCTGGTTAGTCTGGATGACACCGTGGTGTTGGTTACCGTAGTGGGGCGTCAGGATGCCAAGCCAGATCAGGACTTTTTCCCGCTGACTGTGGACTATCAGGAAAAGACTTATGCTGCGGGAAAGATTCCCGGCAGTTTTTTCAAGCGTGAAGGTCGTCCTAGCGAAAAAGAAATTTTGACATCGCGTTTGATTGATCGTCCGCTGCGTCCGCTGTTCCCGGAAAGTTTTTATAATGAGGTGCAAATCGTTGCGACTGTCATGTCATCGGACAGCGAGATTGACTCTGATATTCCGGCAATGATCGGTGCGTCTGCTGCGCTGGCTATTTCAGGTATTCCTTTTGAAGGCCCAATAGGTGCGGCGCGCGTGGGCTATGCCGATGGCAAGTATTTGCTTAACCCGACTAAGACAGAGTTAAAAACATCGCAAATGGACTTGGTCGTGGCCGGCACTGACCGTGCTGTGTTGATGGTTGAATCAGAAGCGCAACAACTGACTGAAGAAGTCATGTTGGGTGCGGTGATGTTCGGACATGAGCAGATGCAAATTGTCATTCAGGCCATCAATGAAATGGCTGAAGCGGTAGGTAAGCCGGAGTGGGATTGGGTTGCGCCAGCCAAGGATGAGGCGCTGATTGCGCAGATCGCCGAGTTGGCTGAGGTAGACTTGCAACAGGCTTACCAAATTCGCTCCAAACAGGAACGTACCGTCGCAATCGCTGCGGTTCACGCTAAAGTGATGGCGGCTGTATCCGCTGATTTGGAAAAGAATTACGTCAACGAAATATTCGGTTCGCTGGAAGCTAAAATCGTTCGCGGTCAGGTCCTTAATGGTGAACCTCGTATTGATGGCCGCGACACACGCACCGTGCGTCAAATTACTATCCGTAACGGCGTGTTGCCACGCGTTCATGGCTCTAGCTTGTTTACCCGTGGTGAAACGCAAGCGATCGTGGTCGCCACGCTGGGTAGTATGCGTGATGCGCAAAAGATTGATGCCTTGCAAGGTGAATACACGGATGCGTTTATGCTGCATTACAACTTCCCTCCTTACGCAACGGGTGAAACGGGACGTGTTGGTACACCCAAACGTCGTGAAATTGGCCATGGTCGGCTCGCCAAGCGTGCTTTAGCTGCTGTGCTGCCTGAGACTGAAGATTTTGGCTACGCGATCCGTATCGTTTCGGAAATTACCGAATCGAATGGTTCAAGCTCGATGGCTTCCGTCTGTGGTGGTTGCTTGTCCATGCTGGACGCAGGGGTGCCGCTCAAGGCCCATGTGGCGGGTATCGCGATGGGCTTGATCAAGGAAGGCAACCGTTTTGCGGTGTTGACCGATATTCTGGGGGATGAAGATCATTTGGGCGATATGGACTTCAAGGTGGCGGGTTCAGAAACCGGTATTACTGCCTTGCAAATGGACATTAAGATCAACGGCATTACCCGTGACATTATGCAAGCTGCTTTGACACAGGCTCGCGAAGGTCGTATGCATATCCTTGGCTTGATGAAAGATGCTATGTCCGGTGCGCGCAGCGAATTGTCTGAGTTTGCTCCGCGCATGATTAAGATGAAGATCAATCCTGAAAAAATTCGCGATGTGATCGGTAAGGGCGGTGCAGTTATTCGTGCGCTGACCGAAGAAACCGGCTCGACAATTGATATTGACGATGAAGGAAATATCACCATCTCCAGCGTCAATGGCGAGGCGGCTGAAGCAGCCAAGAAACGCATCGAAGATATCGTGATGGATGTTGAAGTTGGCAAGATATACGAAGGACCAGTAGTCAAGCTGTTGGACTTTGGCGCGCTGATCAATATTTTGCCAGGCAAGGATGGTCTGTTGCATATTTCCCAGATTGCGCATGAGCGTGTCAATAGTGTTTCCGACTATCTCAAGGATGGTCAGGTTGTACGTGTTAAATTGCTGGAAATGGATGAAAGAGGCCGTATGAAATTGAGTATGAAGGCGTTGTTGCCAGCTCCGGAAGCCAAGTCTGCACCTGTTGCAGAATAGGTCTTAAAGTTGTTCAAGTAAAAAAGCCCCGCCAGATTGGCGGGGCTTTCGTTTGTGCGATGGATTATGCAAGCCTTTCGACAAAGCTGGCAAAGATGATTATTTGACTGTCTGATTTTGACTTTGTCGAACGTAAACAGCGAATTACTTGGCTACTTGCTTTTCACGAATTTCGTCTAGCGATTTACAGTCTATACATTGTGTTGCGGTAGGGCGTGCTTCAAGTCTGCCCAAACCGATTTCTATGCCGCAGTTGTCGCAATAGCCATATTCATCCGCATCAATTTTGGCGAGCATCTCATTGATTTTTTTGATGAGTTTGCGTTCGCGATCACGATTGCGCAGTTCCAGGCTGATGTCGGATTCTTGTGTGGCGCGATCATTGGGGTCGGCAAAAGCAGTGGCTTCTGCCTGCATGGTATGTACGGTACGATCAATATCCTCACCCAGACCAGATTTGATGTGGCTTAAAACCTGACGAAAATGATCTCGCTGTTTTGGGTTCATATATTCCTCGCCGGGTTGAGCCTGGTAAGGGGCGATAGACTTTAACGACAGTTCCGACATTGTGTTTCTCCAACGTGAAAAAAATTAAGTGCGCCTTAATACCAGAAAGCGCCTTGCAGGGCAACTAAATGAACATACAAATACCGTATTAGCGGTTGGCGAGCAGCAGAAACAGACTGGGACGCTTATTTAGCGCCGGGGCAGGTTGCGATTTCCACTGCGCGATGGACCGGGTCTGTATCTGCTCACTGGTCAGGCTGATGTCAGTGGCGACGCATAGTTGCGTATTCGGGCGGCACTGGTTAAGCAGTGCGCTGAATAGCTTTTCATTGCGGTAGGGTGTCTCAATGAATATTTGTGTTTGCTGGCGGCGTGCGGATTCTGCTTCCAGGTTAGTGATTGTTTTGTATCGCTCTGACTCAGCTATTGGCAGGTAGCCGTGAAAGGCGAAACACTGTCCATTCATGCCGGATGCCATGATGGCAAGCAAAATAGAGGAGGGGCCGACCAAGGGGATAACGCGGATGCCTGTGCGATGCGCCAGATTGACCAACTCTGCACCTGGATCGGCGATGCCGGGGCAACCTGCTTCGGAGATTATGCCGACATCTTTTCCAGCCAGTAGCGGGGTTAGCAGTTCGGGCAGGTCTTTGGCCGGGGTATGCTCGTTTAGGGTGGAGAAGTGCAACGCTTGAATGGCTTGTTCATGTTGGAGTGCCGAGAGGAAACGTCGCGCCGTTTTGGGTTCTTCCACAATATAATGGCTCAGGCTGCGTGCGATGTTGATCACAAATTGCGGTAGTACCTGCTCGGCTGGTGTGTCACCTAGCGTGCAGGGGATGAGATATAGCGTGCCAAGTTTTTTAGTCATAGTGATAGTCGTAATCAGAACAGCAGTACGTTTTCGCGGCGTAGCATTTCAGTCAATAAAATCAGTGGCAGACCGATCAGTGCATTGGGGTCGTCACCGGTCATCCCGCTCATCAGTGCGATGCCCAGACCTTCCGATTTCACGCTGCCAGCGCAGTGGTAGGGTTGCTCTTTGCGCAAGTAACTTTCAATTTCGGTATCGCTCAAGTTACGCAAGGTAACTGAGTTTTCTGCCACCTCGGTTTGATATTTGCCCGTCTGGCTGTTCAGTAGCGTCAACGCGGTATAGAAATGGGTCGTTTTTCCGCGCGTACTGGACAATTGTTTTACTGCATTGTCGTGGGTGAGCGGTTTGCCGATTTGTTGTCCGTTCAGTAGCGCAACCTGGTCGGAGCCGATAATCAGGGCATCGGTATAGTTGGCGGCCACGGCACGCGCCTTATCCAGCGATAGCCTGACCGACGTGGCGCGTGCCGTTTCATCGGGCAGCGGTGCTTCATTAACGTTGGGTGCTGCCGTTATAAAGGGAATCTGCAAACGTTTGAGTAATTCGCAGCGATACGGAGAAGTGGAAGCCAAAACAAGTAACTTTGAATTCAAAAATATTCCTTCGGATAAATTTTCTAAGGGGGCACATGTCTTGCGGAGATTTTCCTGCCCTGCACCAGCATCCGTCAATAGCGGGTATTTCCGTAAAATTCAAGTAAAAACAAGGCATTTTTTACTATTGATGCAGATTGTTATCGTATTTTTAGCAGGATTTTTGACAGAATGCAGCGAAAAATATATCATTGCGCGGCTTATGTACGCACGGTCTTTCATTGATAGTTTGGATTTTGCCCAAAACGGCAAGCAAATAGACGCGGAAGTGCCCTTTGCGGAACTGCCACGTTTGCTGGATGTGCTGGATAATCCGCAAGGAGTTTTGCAGTATAGCCTGCATGGTGTGCTGGACAGTCTGGGTAATCCTGCTTTGGATGTCAGAATGAGCGGGCTTTGTCAGTTGCGTTGCCAGCGCTGTCTTAAGGGTATGGAATATGCGGTTGATTATGAATCACGCTTGCTGTTGCGTGATGAGGCGGTTCTTGAAGCGTTGCAGGATGATAATGAAGAGTTCGACAGCATTTTGGCTGATGCGCATCTGGATGTGTTGGAGCTGCTGGAAGAAGAGATTTTGTTAAGCCTGCCAATTGCGCCTAAACATGATTTGGGGGCTTGTCGGGCAGCAGTGAATGAAAAGATGCAAAAGGATGATCGCCATCCTTTTGCTATGTTAGAAAAATTGAAACGTAATTAATTTTAGATTTATCCAAGGAGTAATAGCATGGCAGTTCAGCAGAATAAAAAATCCCCTTCCAAGCGTGGTATGCATCGCGCCCATGATTTCCTGGTTGCTCCGGCAACCGCCATTGAACCAACAACGGGTGAAAATCATTTGCGTCATCACATCAGCCCGACCGGTTTCTACCGTGGCAAAAAAGTAGTCAAGACCAAGGGCGAGTAAGCCTTTGTCGAACGCAGCCGATTGTCATGATCGGCTGCGTTTTTGTTTCTGTCATACTTGGATTTGTCTGAATCGTCGCGTTGAGCGCAACTAGGAGTCTGTCGGACTTGAAGAATCGTAGCGAAAATTTGGCTGGGCGAGGGCAGATTTTGCTGGTTTCGCAGGTCAATAGTTGCTCTATTGACCAAGAAAGCGGTGAAATATGCGCCGTTCAGGTGAATTTGCAGTAGATTTCCTTTAAGTCCGACAGACTCCTGGTCTGACGTGTAGCAAGGGAACGTCTGCTGCGATTGCGGAGTCTATCTGCTCGCGCTGTTAAGTCTGACCGGATTTGGAGTTGTCCATTGTCAAGGAACGCATTGTGGATATCACACTAGCTATAGATGCAATGGGAGGCGACCATAGTACGGCGGCCACCCTCCCAGCCGCAGTTCAATACCTGAAACACTACCCCGGCGACAGTATTATTCTGGTAGGCTTCCCTGACATCATTGAATCCGGGTTGCGCAAGCTGGGAGTTGAGGCGACAGGCGGACAATTTGGGTCGCGCCTGCGCATCCACGCGACCACGCAGGTGGTGGAGATGGATGAGCAACCTCAATCTGCCTTGCGTGGCAAGAAAGATTCTTCGATGCGCGTCAGCATCAATCTGGTTAAAAGCGGTGAGGCTTCGGCTTGCATCAGTTCGGGTAATACCGGTGCGCTGATGGCGACGGCGCGCTATGTGCTGAAAACCATTCCCGGCATAGATCGCCCCGCGATCGCTTCCTATTTGCCGACTAAGGACGGCAAGGTTTGTATGCTCGATTTGGGTGCCAATACCGATTGCACCGCAGAACATCTGCTGCAATTCGCCATGATGGGTTCGACCCTGGTCACCGCTCTGGAACGCAAGCCCGCGCCTAGCGTGGGTCTGCTGAATATCGGTAGCGAAGACATCAAGGGTAATGAGGTCGTCAAGCAGGCTGCCGCTTTGTTGCGCGCCAGCGATTTGAATTTTTACGGCAATGTCGAAGGTAACGATATTTTCAAGGGCACGACCGACGTGGTGGTGTGCGATGGATTTGTCGGTAATGTCGCCTTGAAAACCACTGAAGGGTTGGCGCAAATGCTGGGCGGTTTCCTGCGCGATGAATTCGGTCGCAATGCGTTGACTAAACTTGCCGCGCTGGTCGCCATGCCTGTGCTGAAAGCATTTAAGCGCAGGGTGGATCATCGCCGCTATAATGGCGCGAGTTTTCTCGGTTTGAAGGGCATTGTAGTGAAGAGCCACGGCTCGGCAGACCCGCTGGCATTTTTCTGTGCGCTCGAACGCGCCGCCGAAGAAGCGCGCGGTGGGATGCTGCTGCATATCAGTGAACATATCGAGAAATGGCATAACGCGCGTCAAAACACACAGCAAGGAGTCGCTTGATGTATTCAAGAATCATCGGTACGGGCAGCTATCTGCCAGCCAAAATGCTGACCAATTTCGATCTGGAAAAGATCGTGGAAACTTCCAACGAATGGATCGTATCGCGCAGCGGCATCCACGAGCGACACATCGCGGCGGACGATGAAGTGACCAGTGACCTCGCCTGTCAGGCGAGTCTCCGTGCCATCGAGGCGGCGGGTGTCGGTTTGGATGAGATAGACCTCATCATCGTTGCCACTACCTCGCCTGACAAAATTTTCCCCAGCACGGCTTGTATTTTGCAAGACAAGCTCGGTATCCGGGGCGGGGGGGCTGCGTTTGATATTCAGGCGGTGTGCGGCGGCTTCGTGTTTGCCCTGAACACGGCTGATTTATACATTCGTGCCGGGCAAGCCAAGACTGCTCTGGTAGTCGGGGCTGAAGTGCTCTCGCGCATGTTGGACTGGAACGATCGCGGTACTTGCGTGTTGTTCGGTGATGGTGCGGGCGCGGTGGTGTTGCAGGCCAGCGAAGCGCCCGGTATTCTCGCCGCCAAGCTGCATTCGGACGGGAGTTATCAGCAGTTGCTGCGCGTGGATGGCAACATTCGTCACGGTGAAATACATGGCGACCCGTTCATCAAGATGGAAGGCCAGGCGGTATTCAAGTTCGCCGTCACGGTGCTCAGTTCGGTGGTGGATGAAGTGCTGGATGCGCAAGGGTTGCAGGGCACTGACATTGACTGGCTAGTGCCGCATCAGGCCAATATCCGCATTATCGAAGCGACCGCCAAAAAGCTGGGCTTGAGCATGGATAACGTAGTAGTGACCGTTGCCCAGCAAGGCAATACTTCATCCGCTTCAATACCGCTGGCGCTCGATACTGCGGTGCGCGATGGCCGCATCAAGGCAGGACAAAATATCCTGCTCGAAGCGATCGGTGGCGGCTTTACCTGGGGCGCAGTTTTACTCAAGTGGTAGGAGCGTTATCTGCGTAGGGCGCAAATTTATTGCGCCCTAATTTTCTGTCTGGGGGGTAACGCGCTGTGATTACCCTCATTCATTTGCTAATAATAGATTGATTATTATGACTAAATTTGCATTCGTATTCCCCGGTCAGGGATCGCAATCGCGCGGCATGATGGATGGCTATGCCGATTTTTCTACGGTACGCGATACCTTTGCGGAGGCTTCTGAAATTTTGCAGCAGGACTTGTGGCAACTGGTCGCGGAAGGCTCTGATGCCGACCTTAATACGACGGTAAACACGCAGCCCGTGATGTTGACGGCAGGGGTCGCTGTGTATCGCGCCTGGCGCTCACAAGGTGGTGCAGTCCCGGCGATGGTAGCAGGTCATAGCTTGGGCGAATACACCGCACTGGTCGCGGCCGGTGCGCTGAGTTTCGCCGATGCACTGCCACTGGTGCGTTATCGCGCACAATGTATGCAGCAGGCTGTTCCGGAGGGGGTAGGCGGCATCGCGGCGATACTCGGTCTGGACGATGAAGCGGTGCGAGAACTGTGTATCGAAGGTGCGCAGGGCGAAGTGCTGGAAGCGGTGAACTATAACTCGCCCGGTCAGGTAGTGATCGCCGGCAATCGTGCCGCCGTCGAACGCGGCATGGAGTTGGCCAAGGTTAAAGGTGCGAGGCGCGCCATCATGCTGCCGATGAGTGTGCCATCACATTGCAGTCTCCTGAAGGGTGCGGCTGAAAAATTGCGCCAATATCTGGCAGATGTTGCGTTGCAAGTACCCGTCGTTACGGTGTTAAACAACGCCGATGTCGCAGCCTATAGCGATGCCGCTGCCATCAAGGATGCGCTGGTGCGCCAGTTGTATTCTCCGGTGCGCTGGGTTGAAACCGTGCTGGAATTTGGCAAACGGGGCATCACCCACAACGTCGAGTGTGCGCCGGGTAAAGTGCTGGCCGGACTCAATAAACGTATAGATAAAAACCAGCATGCATCTGCCCTCAACGATGGTGAGGCGCTACGTCTGGCGTTAACCGAATTCGCGTAATCCAGGGAGCAAACATGACACTACAAGGACAAATCGCGCTGGTAACGGGCGCATCACGCGGCATCGGGCAAGCCATAGCACTTGAACTCGGCCGTCAGGGTGCTACTGTACTCGGCACCGCAACCAGTGAAAAAGGCGCGCAAGCGATCAGCGACTATCTGGCAGTGTCGGGGATCAAGGGGCAGGGCTATGCGTTGAACGTCAACGACATCGCACAGACCGAATTTGTGTTGGGCGAGCTGCGTCGCCAATTCGGTGAAATCTCGATACTGGTAAACAACGCCGGCATTACCCGCGACAACCTGCTGGCGCGCATGACCGACGAAGAGTGGGATGACGTGCTGGCGACCAACCTGAAATCGGTGTTCCGTCTCAGCCGTGCCGTGTTGCGCGCGATGATGAGGGCTAGAGCCGGGCGCATTATCAGCATCGCCTCTGTGGTCGGCAGTATGGGCAACGCCGGACAGGCTAACTACGCCGCATCCAAGGCGGGCATGATGGGTTTTACCAAATCCCTCGCGCAGGAAATTGGCAGCCGTAATATTACCGTTAACTGCGTAGCGCCCGGTTTTATTGATACCGACATGACCCACGCACTGGGCGAAGAACAGCGCGCCAAACTGGTCGAACATGTGCCGCTGAAACGGCTGGGTCAGCCCGCTGACATCGCCAATGCGGTGGCCTTTCTGGCAAGTCCTGGTGCGGCTTATATCACCGGTGTCACCTTGCATGTGAACGGCGGGATGTACATGGATTAAGTCAGACAAGCCGCCAGGGTGCGGTTTCTGCGCCCCGTGAAGGAGGGTCTGGTATTTATTGGAATAGGTTTGGGGGCAGTGCGGTTTTAGTTGTATACCGCTCTGCCCCCAAATCATTTCATTGTTTAACCTGAAAACCGCAGTTGGACGGGTCGGGATTCATGATTATTGCATTGGGGTATCCATC
>Ga0210052_1000913_pt1 | contig 18937 bp, 21 predicted proteins | sample CryGeymeta201508_FD_183976 | JGI IMG/M metagenome (GOLD analysis project Ga0210052, IMG submission 183976) | Groundwater microbial communities from Crystal Geyser aquifers in Utah, USA - Crystal Geyser metaG 2015-08 (SPAdes) (version 2) | ecosystem: Environmental > Aquatic > Deep subsurface >...
ATCCGATGGATCGCGGATATTGCGACTATGCTGAATTCATTGTCCGGTGTAATAAAAAATATGGGCTGGAAGGCAGATGTTTCTACATCCACGACCAGCATCTGCCCACACTGCTCGATCATGTTTGTGGTGTGGTTGTAGTCAATAGTACGGTCGGTTTGTCAGCGATCTTGCACGGTGCACCAGTCAAGGTCTGCGGCAAGGCGCTTTACAATATGAACGGCCTGACCTTCCGGCGTTCCTTGGAGAAGTTTTGGCGCGAGGCGAAGCATGCCAAGCCCAACCCGCACCTCATGAAAAACTTTCTGGATTATCTGGTGGCGCATTCACAATTGAACGGCAGTTTTTACAAGCGCTTGCCGGTCGTGGCTTCGAAAACCGGACTTCGCTGGCGCTTGGCGGAGGCAGGGAAGATGGGACCTGAGGAGAAAATCCTCCATGCCAAACATGCGGATGATACTGCTTCCCAAAATGAAAATTTGTGTGGAGGTGCGGAATGACAGTATCCATCGCCATTCATCTCGCGCAACCTTGCAGGCGTTGCTCAAGATGTTCCATTCGCGCAATACAGATCCATTGCCGACTTCCTTGAGTCGCATGTCACGCCATGCGGCGAAATGGGAAGAATTCAGATCGCGCAAGTGAACCTTTGCAATATCGTCCTTTAGATATTTGTTGATTCGGATGATTTCCCACCTCGATCCGCGCTTGTTTGGGGAAACCTCATTGGCATACTTGCTCAGCAGGTCGCCAAACGTCTTGTCGGGGATGCCAGACACCTTTCCTGCTATGATGTCGGCCTCAGTTGCGGCACCCCAGTTTTGAGCTTCAATCTTGGTGGAAAAAGTTGCGGATTTGCGCACTCCATTTTTGGAAACGAAAACCTCCCAAGATTTGCCAGCTTTTCTGATCGATGCCATCCTGTAATTTATCCTGTAAATTTCCTGTAACAGGATACCAAATAGAGTGGAAACAATGCAAAAAGAGTTGAATAGAGTGGAAACAAAAAAGCCGACAAATCAGTCAGATGTCGGCTTTTCAGTAAGTTACGATTGTATTAGTGGTGCCAGAAGAGGACTCGAATGCCTTGCTGTGTTGGTGGTTTAGCCTAATTCCTGTAAAATTCCTGTAGTCTGGAACGGCTTTAAGCGTTATTCCTTTTCCGACCAAGCGGTTTTTGCACTCTAGCTTCAAGCCACGCCTCAACATCCACCATTCTCCAGACCACACTCCGGCTATTAGGGATTACAAGCCTTGGGGGCAACGCCTCTGGCCTGCGTGATACATCTTCACGCACCGTTTTAGGTGATTTTCGAAGGATTGCTGCAATCTCGGTTATCCCAAGCGTTTTAAGGCTAGGATTAGATTGCCAATCAATTGAAGTGGTCATATTTACATCGCCATGCCGTATTTGAACATAGCTCAAGAATAGCAAAGCTACTTTATATATTCAATAGCTATGCTACTTTAATGACGAGAATGCGCTTGATTCGACCCTTCAATATCGCAAGCCACAAGATTCGCTGATCTAAAAATTGAAAGAAAGCTGGATTTGAATATGCGCGATGTTAGTTCTTCGCCGCACGTTTTGGGGGGGTGTGACCATTACCTTCTGGTTCAGCGAGCGTAGCAACGATTTTGATCGCTTTGTCTTGCTGACTTACCGACTGCATCGCATCTACGATCCGGGCTGCCGCCTCTCCTCTTTTACTTGTTGGCTTGTAGTCGGTGTCGTGAGCTATCAAAGAACTCAATTCCAGAATTTGCGCCGCTAGAGTGGGGCTGATTGCGTCTATATTTACCTTCAGTCCATTCGCGAACTTGCCTACCGCCGCGAGATTCAAAGGCCGTTTGGCGTTTAGATATTGACCAACCATGGCTTGATTGCCTATGTTGTACTCAATGCCAAAAGCTTCTTGGGTATATTCTGACCGTTCAAATATCTGCTTTAGCCTCGTAGCATCATCAATTTGCCATTGCTCTAGTCTGTTCATACCCATGTTGAACACTATGTTGTAAGCGACCTCAGACATCAAATAGCAAAGCTATTGCATACATAAAGTAGCGATGCTATTATTCTCGCCATGACCTTACCTGAATATTTAGAGACCAACTCAAGAGCGGAACTGGCATCCGCTGTTGGCGTTAGCCTGGGAATGATTTCTCAATGGGTCAATAAAACTCGACCAGTTTCTACGGAACGCTGTGTCGCTATCGAGAATGCCACGAATGGACAAGTAACTCGTAAAGACCTACGTCCAGATGATTGGGCAATTATTTGGCCTGAACTCTTGAAAGCATGAGGGCCTTAAAAATCAAATCGAACGCGCGCAAATCAGGTGATGGTCGTTTGCTCAGGTGTCTCCTTCACACGTCATCTGAGTTGCTGCGAGGGGTATGGGTGCCCCGGACAGCAACACTGCTGCGCGTTCCCCTTCTTCAAAAAATCTCCTGCCTCCCGGGAGATACCGGTCTCATCACAGCCAGATGAGCGTCAAAGTCATGAGCATGGTATTCGAACACTACCCAGAAGGCGGTAGTGAAATGCTACTGGCTCTGGCTCTTGCAGATTTTTCCAATGACGACGGCACACAGATATACCCAAGCGTCTCCGCGCTCGGCAAAAAAACACGCCAGTCCGATCGCAACGTCCAATTAACCATTAAAAAAATGCTAGCGAACGGTTTTCTGACATTGGTAGAGGCAGGGGGGCGCGAAGGAAAAAAATATCGCGCGAACGAGTACCGCATAAACCTCTTTTTCTTTGATTCGTCGGACACCAATCTTGGGGGTGAAATTTTTTCACCCATGCCCAAAAAGCCCGAAAACAATGGTGTTTCAGCCAGGGGTGAAATTTTTTCACCCCTAAACGTCTTGGGGGTGAAAAAAACCGTCTTGGGGGTGAAAAATGGAGCACTTGGGGGTGAAATAGCTATTTCACCCCACACACCATATACAACCATCATAACAACCACCACCACCACAAGCTCCTCCTCCAAAGAGTCCAAACCTGTGGTGGTGGTGAATGATTTGATTTTTCCACCCCAAACCCCCCAAGCCGAGCGTGACTCGATCCAAGCGGTGCTGGTCAGCACCGGAGCGGGGGAGGAGTTCTGGCAGATGCTCGTAGACGAGCTGTACGGCGCTCGCACGCATCGAGAAATCAGCAACCCAGTGGGATACATTCGCGGGATGGCAGAACGGGCAATCAGCGGCACATTTACCCCAGAAAGGGGTGTCGGTGTGGCGAACGCGCGGGAAGCGGCTGCCGCGCAGGCAAGGCAAAACGAAGCTCAGAAAAAAGCGTTCCTTGAGAGCCGACCTCCAACCGGTGAGGTCCTGAACCGCCTGCCAGCTCGCCAAAGCGCTTTTTTGGAAAAGATGACGGAAGGACAGGTGAAATGAGCCACACCGATTCCCTGCAAAAGGACATCGTGACGCTGAATCGGCGATTCCTGCTGGTTGTCCAGCAAATGGCCAATGCAAAACACCCGCTCCTGAGCCCCTGCGTTCCCGGCTGGCTGATGCAGAAAGTACGCAACATGACGCTTGAGGAGATCGATGCTCTCGCGGAAGACATGATCGCCCCTTGCTTCCACCTGAATCTGCACGAGGGGCACTTCGATCAGATGAAAGATATCCCTCAAGGGGCTAGACGTAAGGCATACATGGCCAATGTGGTCGCTTCCCACTCGGTAACCCATGCATAACGAAACCATTGCCCAAACGCAGTCCTATGCCGCGACCCTGATCAGGGACGGGATGCGTATCGCACTTGCCCACTCCATTACCGGGATGTCATGGCGTACATTGAGAGAGATATGGAGCGCTGCCCACGGCGAAGATGCGCCGCCGCCGGGCAGAATGCCGTGCGACACCATCGCCTACATCAAGAGCGGACAGTCGCCCATGATGCTCGCCACAGTTGTCTCTGTTTATCTTCGAGCGGAAAGGGAAGGCAAGCACATTACCGCCGCATTCCATGAAGCCTGGCAATCCGCCAAGTTGTCGAGTGGCGGCATGTCGCATCCAGACATCAACGCCGCATGGTATGCGGTAAGGGACGTGAAGGCAGGACTGGTGTCCTGGTGTTACTGCAAGAATTGTGATGCCGGGTTCATCTTCGACACAAAAATCGCGAAAAAAAACGATCCCTGCCCGTACTGCGGGGCGCGAAATCAAAAGTTGCTTGAGGTATCTCAATGATTCGTGTCGCCTTCGCCTTGTTCTGCGCGCTGACCGCGCTACAGGTCATCTTTAGCGCGCCTGCTGCCGCTGCCGCCACAAAGTGCTTCGCGCAAGCCTCGGCGCGCTATGGTGTGCCGGCGGAGCTACTACGTGCAATCTCCCATGTGGAGTCCGGCGGCAATCCCTCCGCCATGAACGTCAACAAAAACGGCTCTACTGATATTGGTCACATGCAAATCAACTCCGCCTGGCTGCCAACACTCGCCAGACACGGAATCACTTCGAAGCATCTCATGCAGCCATGCACGAACACGCAAGTGGGCGCATGGATCCTGGCCGCCAACATCAGGCGGCTTGGTTACAACTGGAGGGCGGTTGGAGCCTACAACGCCAGCAACAAAGACAAGGCGACGACATATGCGAGAAAGGTGGCTGTTGCAATGCAAAAACTACAACAAAAAGAGAGCGGGCTGTGAATCAAAGATTCAATTCTATTGCGACACTGCTGCTCGCATCCATTGCCATATCGGCATGCAGTAGCAGCAAGCCAAAAATGAACATCGGGGAGATCGCACAGCCTGGCATTGGTTATTACGATGGCGCATACCGGGTGTGCCGGGAGAATTGTCCAACACGCACGCCAAAGGAGCTTGCCGACTCGATGTTGATGACCGCCCCCGTTATTCGCGGTCGGCCGAGTGTTGCGTTCCCGGTAAAACCGGCCCCAGGCTCAGTACCCGCAGAAAATACAGCCAGCACCGTTCATGCAAATGCCAACCAACAACCCGCCGCCGGCAAGAAGATCGTGCGCGAATTCGATGTGTATTTTGGTTTCGGCAAGAGCACGCCCACGAGAGCGGGCAAAAAAACCCTGGCACTCATTGCGCTCGAAGCAAAAAAATCGTCTGCTGAACTCTTGTTGATAGGCAGCACGGATGATATAGGACCGCAGGCGCTCAATGACCGCCTCGCGCTACGCCGCGCAAGCTACGTCGCCCGATGGCTCAAGTCGAAGGGCGTAACAGGAATTGTTTCAGTCGAGTCGCACGGCAAGTGTTGCCACCCAACCCCATATGACAAGGATGCCGCCGCAACAAAAAAAATGCGGCGCGTAACAGCAAGAGTGACTTTGTTTAATCAACCAGAGAGGAAACCGGAAAATGATACCAAGAACGAAAGCATCCATTAAAGACACATTCATTGCATCCGCATTCATCGTGATGGGACTGCTTTTGCCGGGATCGCTGTTAAACAGCGGCTTCGAGGCACATATGGGCGGAGTCGCCATGGGGGTTGGTATTGGGTGGCTTGTCAGGTCATATATTTTTCACACAAAAGCCCAAAAACAATCAGGCAGGGAGGAATGAGACGACAAAAGACGCGCGCACAAACGTAATTACAGAAACATTCACCAAAATTTGGAAAGGAAAAATCATGCAAACCAAAAAAAACATTGAACTGCGAATCGCCGCGATGCTGGCCTTGATGGGGCTGCCAATCTTTGCATATGCGGGGACAACGGGCGCCGAGTTTTTAACGTTCTACAACTGGATCAACGGTATTGTTACGGGCTATTTTGGCCGTGCAATTGCGATTGCGTCAGTTGCCATTGGCGCACTGCTATCCGTTGCGAAGAGCAACCCGATCCCCATTCTGGCCGGGATCGCGTTCGCCGTTTTTCTGTCCTATACACCTACGATCATAAACGGCATTCTCACCGCCACGATCTAACCGAAACCCCAACCACCACCAAAGGAAACCCAAGTGAACCAAGGGTATATACCGCAAACGCTGGACAAGCCAGAGCAGTTTCTGTTTTTCGATGTTGACCAATTCATCATTGCCACATCGATTGTTGGCGTAGGGATTTCCATAGGATCGATGGTTGGGGGGCTAATAGCAGGGGTTGTGACTGCCCGCCAATACGGCAAGCTCAAATCGGGCAAACACCCCAAATTTGCCGTGCACCTGCTTTACTGGTGGTTGCCAAACCAGTTTCTCTCGAAGACAGAGGCTACGCCGCCGTCGCACATTCGATATTTTTTGGGATAGCAGATGATCACGCAAAAATATTTGTCCACGCATAGCAACAAAGCGCAGGAAATTACCTTTCTCAGAGTGGTGATTGGCGCGTTGTTGTTGATCGCCGCAGTGGAGGGCGCGGTGCTATTCAAAACATTGGGTATGGAGAAAACCATTGTTGTCCCGCCCGATATTCACAAGAGCTTTTGGGTCTCCGGCGAAGCTGTATCGAAAGAGTATCTTGAGCAAATGGCCTATTGGTACGCCGGACTGGTTTTGAATGTCACGCCCAGCACCGGCGAATATCAGAAACGCATGTTTTTGAATTATGCGGCCCCGCAAGACACGGGCCGTCTTGCCTCTGAAGTGGCAGAGCGTTTGACTTTTTTGGAAAAAAACAACGCGGCAACCCAATTTTCAGGCCAAACACTCAATTCGGACGAAAAGCTGATGAAGGTTGCCATCACCGGCGATTTGTACACCTTTGTTGGTGATAAACGCATCAGCACAAAACACGCCGTATTTGTTGTCGGATTCAAATATCTCAATGGAAGGTTGTATGTCAGCGAATTCAAGGAAACCAATGAGCAAGACATTTTTGGCGTTCGCACTACTGGCAATTAGTTTGCCGGCCGGGGCGGCGCAGATTCTTTACCAGGGATCGCCTGCCGAATCAACGGTCGCAACCATCTCCAGAAGCGAACCAAACATGCTAAAGGTTGATGGACGCAAGATCAGGCGCATCCATGGCGCCGAAGGGAATTTCGTGATCACGCCAGAGCCAGAAACCGGCGTGGCGTGGTTGAAGCCCACCACGGACAAGCCGCTCATGAGCGTGTACATCACCGATGACGCTAATCAGCACTACAAGCTGCTGCTCAAAATCGAGGATATACCTGCCGAAACAATCATTGTGCGCAGAAAAGGCGGGGAGCCTCGCCGCCCGGGAAACGTCAGGAACGAACCCAGGAACGACGAAATTATGCGCACCATCATTGCGCTTTACGATGGCGAGGGCGATGCAAAGAGCGAGATCATCCCATTATGGAAGGGGGTGAGGTTTGAGCTGGTCAGACGCATGGACTTGACCGGGCTGCGCGGGGAAACATACCGGCTCACCAATCAATCGGACAAGCAAATTGTCATGGACGAGCGGGAATTCTACCGGCCTGATGTGCAGGCAGTCTCCATCACCAAGCCGGTGCTTAGGGCGGGAGAATCGACCGCCATCTACATCATCAGCGAGGGCGAACAATAATGGCAACGCTGTCCGAAAAATTTGCCAACCTGACCCCAAAAACCAGGCAATACATCATGCTTGGCGGGGCGGGCGCGGCACTCATGGGTCTGATCGTTGGCGGCGTATCCCTCATGGATAATCAGGCCGCAAGTGCGCCGCCTGCAACAACCAACCCGCAGGCCAGCACAACAAGCATCGCAACACCCGGATCTCCGGTTGACCCCAAAGATGTCTGGATCGAGCAGTCTGCGACACAGATGAGACAAATGGACGACGTGATCCATGTCCTCAAGCAGCAGATGAATGAACTCAGCGAGGCCGAAAAGCAAAAAAAAGAGGAAGCCGCAAACGGCAACAGCCAGCAAAGCATACTTCCGCCACTTCCGCCAATACAGCCGCCGCCGCAACAGCTGTCGCCCCCGGTACCAATTCCATCTGCGGCAGAACAGGAGCCGCAAGCGCCTGGCGAGCCGGGTATCGCATCATTCGAGGTCAGCCAGTCTGCATCACAGGAGGAGCAGCCAAACACCCAAACCGGATATGTCCCGGCCGGGTCGTTTGTGCGTGCCGCATTACTGGGCGGGCTCGATGCGCCCACCGGCGGGCAGGCTCAAACCAACCCGCACCCAATCCTGATGCGCACCCAGGACAATGCGTTTCTGCCGAACCGCTACCGGTTCGAGATCAAGGAATGTTTCCTGCTCGCATCCAGCTACGGCGACATCAGTTCCGAAAGGGCGTTTGGCCGCCTGGAGAATCTTTCCTGCGTCAAGCGCGATGGCGGGGCGATCGACATACCGGTCAAGGGTTATGTGGTGGGAGAGGATGGTAAAGCCGGGATGCGCGGCAGGCTCATCAGCAAGCAGGGGCAGGTGTTGGCGAATGCCCTGCTGGCCGGAATCGGTTCTGGAATAGGGAAGGCATTCCAGGCTAACTCCCTCACGCAGTCAATCAGCCCGCTCGGCACAACCAATACCGTAACTGCGGGGCAAGCCCTAAAGAACGGCATCGGCACTGGCGTGGGCGATGCGCTTGACCGGCTGAGCAAATACTACATTGACCTTGCCGAAAAACTGTTTCCCGTGATCGAGATCGATGCCGGCAGAACGATTGAGGTGGTTTTCACGAAAGGGTTTTCGCTCGAAGGCATGGGCACAGCAAACGACAACAGCTACTCCGACATCTGGAGGAGAGGCAGGCAAGCCGAGAAGAAGACAGTGGATGACTCGGAAAATTGAACCGGTAAAGGAGAAATGAACATGGTAACGAACATCAAGCGAACTATTTTGGGAGCGATAACCGCCTTGGCCGCGACAACCGGCATGGCTTCCGATGATCCTGACATGGCAAAGAAGTTGGGCGAGATGTACCCCTCCACAAAGATCACCTCTGTTTCCGCCACAGAAATCGATGGTTTGTATGAGGTCGTCATGGGCAAGAACATAGGCTACACAGACAAGAACGGGCGACTCTTTGTGTTTGGTCATATTTTTGACATGCAGAAGCAGCAAGACCTGACACAACAGCGACTGGACAGCCTCAACGCGGTGAACTTCTCCGAACTGCCGCTCAAGGATGCGATCAAGGTCGTTCAGGGCAAGGGGGGCAGGGTGCTGGCCGTGTTCTCCGATCCGGACTGCCCGTATTGCAAGCGACTGGAGCCGGAGTTGGCAAAACTGAACAACGTGACAATCTACACTTTTCTGTACCCGCTGACCGGGCTGCACCCGGAGGCCGGCAGAAAGGCAGAATTGATCTGGTGTGCGAAGGACAAGGCGGCTGCATGGCAAAAATTCATGGCCACCGGCGAACTCCCGTCCAGCAACAGTTGCCCCACCCCCATTGAGCGCAACAGCCAGCTTGGACAAAGCATGAATATCAACGGAACCCCAACCTTGATTGCGGCTGACGGACGCATCATGCCCGGTGCCAGTAGCGCCGCACAGATCGATGACTGGCTGAACAAAGGGGGTGCCAAATGATGGTCGGAGCACATCGCGTTTTCAGAAAGGATAGCCTTGTTTTGGCCGGCGCACTGGTTGTTGTCTTGAGCGGTTGTACATCAACCGGCCTCGATTCGAAATCATCGTTCTCGTGCAAAGCGCCGCCGGGCATTAGCTGCGCCTCGCTCTCCGGCGTGTACGCCAATGCGGCCGCGAACAATCTGCCCGGATCGCCGACAACAGCCAAGCCAGTCAAGGTGTCTTCGAAGGAATCTCCGGCTCGCGTAACGGGCGAGGCGCCCGCCACCGGAACCCCGGTCTTGAGCGACCAGGTTGTATTGCGCGTCTGGGTTGCGCCGTGGGAAGACTCGCACAAGGCGCTGCACGATCAGTCCTTCCTGTATGTCGTAGCAGACCCCGGCCACTGGCAGATAGCGCATACCCGAGGAAAGATCGCCAACCAATATCGCGTCGTGCTGGCACCTGCCACTCAACAGCAGCCAGAACCGAGCCCAAAGCCAGGCCAGGCTGTTATCGAGAAAAAAAGGTAATTAGGCGTGTCGTTCATCAAATCACTCAAGCGTGCATTTTTCCACGAGCGGTATAGCCGACCGGATGCCATCCCGCGCAACCTGATCGAGCAGTTCGCAACAATGCCGAGATTGACCGGACTGCTCCCCTACGTTGGCTGGATGCCGGACGAGCGCATGTTCATCCTCGATCAAGGCGGGTTTGGAACGGGCGAAGAATTCTCAATCGGGTTTGCTATCGAGGTGATGCCGCAAACGGGCGCTTCCGACGAAATGGAAAAGATTCTGACCAGCATGTTTGCCTATTGCCCGCCGCAGACAGGGGTGCAAGTAACCCTCTATGCCAGCCCGGATATCAATGATGCACTGCAGTCGCAAATGCAATTGTGCACACAAGACGACCTGGCCGGCATTGCGGCGAGGCGCAAGGAACACTATCTGCAAGGAGCGGCCAAATCGGTTTTTTCGAGCTCGACGTACCTGCTTCGAAACTTCAGGTGTGTCATCTCGCTATCGCTCCCGTTGTCGCCGTTCGCGGCAAACGATGTTGAGGATGCCCTCAGGATACGCGAGAGTATCCATGCAACCATCAAATCAGCCTATCTCGGCGGCGTTGACTGGGATCCAGACACATTACTGGATTTTGCCGGGGATTTTTTCGATCACGAGCGGATATCTAATCCGACAAGTGAAACGCGCAACCGCCTTGGCAAGACATATGACCCGGATCAGATACTGCGAGAGCAGTTATCGAATCGCGAGATCGCATCGTGCGTAAGCGATGAGGGCATCCGCTTCTGCAAGAGCGGCGGGAAAGAATCTGTCATGCAGTTCTTTTCGGTGCGGAATTACCCTAAATACAGCCGATTGAGCGGTATGGGCAGCCTGATCGGCGACCCTTATCAAACCGCATTATCCATACCTTGCCCTTTCCTGATCACGATGGGTGCAATAGTCCAGGACCACGAGGCCGCACGGACATATGCACAGGTGAAATCGGCGCGCGCGACACAGAATGCGTCCTCGTATATGGCAAGATTCCAGCCAGACCTGCAGAAACGAAAACAGGATTGGGATGCCGTGGTGCAGGCGTTCGACGACGGCAAAAACACGCTTCGCCTTTACCATCAAATTTGCCTGTTATCCTCCACCGCCAATGCGGCCCGCGACGAGCATGCGATCAGGGCGGTCTGGCGGTCTCGCGGATACGACATCACGAGAGATCACTACGTCCAGCATCAGGCGTTCGCGTCATCACTGCCGATGACCCTCACCCGTCCAATGCAAAAAGACCTGGTCTCATTTGGCCGCGCCTATACCAAGACGCTCGATAACGCCGTAATGACTTCGCCAATGATCGCCGAATGGAAGGGGACAAAAACGCCGATGATCACACTGTTCGGGCGTCGCGGCCAGCCATTGGGATTCGATCTCTTCGACAACACCGGCGGCAACTATAACTTCGCAGTGGCCGCCCTCTCCGGGTCGGGGAAGTCGGTGTTTGTGAACGAAATGGCGTATCGCTATCGTGCGGCCGGGTCAAAAGTCTGGATTATCGATGTGGGCCGCTCATACAAGAACTTGTGCGAACTCATGGACGGCGAATTCATCGAGTTCTCGGATGAGCGGCAAAACACGCTATGCCTCAATCCATTCTCAATGGTGGAGGACATCAACAACGACATGGAGATGCTATTGCCGCTGCTGGCAGAAATGGCCAGTCCGCGCGATCCGCTCAACAACTATTGCTACGCTGCGCTCTCGTCGGCCATCAAGCAGGTGTGGGAAGAAAAAGGGCACGACTCAACCATTACGGACATCTATGAACTGCTGATGACCGGCCAGATTCGCGATACATCGGAAAAAGAAAAAGAACTGTCCAGAATGGCAGTGGCGCTTGAACCCTATACCAAGTATGGGGTGTACGCGAGCTACTTCGAGGGTCGGGCAAATATCGAATTCACCAAGGATTTCATCGTCCTTGAGCTTGAGGAACTGAAGAGCAAAAGAGATCTTCAGGCGGTGGTGATGCAGATCATCATGTATCGAATCACCCAGGAAATGTATCTGGATCGTTCGCGGCGCAAGATTGTGATCATCGACGAGGCGTGGGACTTGATGGGCAGCGGCAGCAGCGGGCACTTCATCGAGGCGGGGTATCGTCGCGCGAGAAAATACGGCGGGGCATTCGGAACGATCACGCAAAGTGTGGATGACTACTACAAGACCGAGGCAACAAAAGCCAGTATCAACAATGCGGACTGGCTGTTTCTGCTACGCCAGAAACCGGAGAACATCGACCGACTGGGCAAAGAAGGCAAGCTCACGGTGGATGAATGGATGAAGCGTCAACTGTCATCCATTACCACCGACCACGGCAACTTCTCCGAAATCTTTGTGCACAGTCCCATGGGTTCAGGCATTGGCCGCCTTATCCTCGATCCCTTCTCGATGATGTTGTTTTCCACAAGGGCAGAAGATTTTGAGAAAATCAAAAATATGCGCGAGCGCGGCATGACAACCGAGAAAGCCATTGAGACGTTGCTGGGCGAGCGAGTGCAGAACGACCGACGCAAAAGCGATCGCCCAGACAGACGAAAGGCCAATCAACAATGAGACGCTTCGCATTAGCCGCATTGCTGGCCTTGTTTGCACTGCCGACACCGGCAAGTACCGGAGATCGGCTTGTGGAGCAGGTTGTCCTGGACGCCGCCCACTCCGGGCGGATAGCCGAGACAGCCAACAACATGCGCACCATTACCGCTTATTACGTCGAGCGGGATGCCGGCGGATGCTCGCTGGTCAGCGCCAGGAGCAGCATGGAGCACAGCCTCAAGCATTACCGGGTGTGCGGGGAGTCAGTCGAACAGCGGCATGACGTGGAACCCGCACCCCCATCGGACGACCCACGGTATCGCCAATTGGTTGTTTCAACCGGGCAGCGCGCCTTGAACGAAGGTTGGGCACGCGCCGTATTCGGTGGATACGCCATCCGCGCCGAGCGGGAATGGACACCCCGCGCAACAAAATGTGGGCTAGTCAAAATCATCATCAGCTACGAAGGAATGATTGTGGCGACCGAGCAACCGAAAGTCTGTCAATAACCAAAACCAAAGAAGGAGAACGAAATGTTAAGCAAGCTGAATAAAACCGTATTGACCGCCGCCGTAATTTGCATGGCCACACCGCTTTCGACTATTGCTGCGCCGCAATCCAAAGAGCCATCACAGAAGGTTTTCAAGAAAGGGACATCATGTATCTACGTCCGCGAATATAAAGGCTTTTTGTGTGGCGGATATTTTTTAACGCCGGACGGGAAATGGGGGGATCCCATGCAAGTGAAGGAGATTTACGAAGCGGGCTGGCGCGTGGTAGCGGCTACACCGGAGAATGCGGGTGGGTTTCCCCAGACCCTCTACATCGAAGAACAATGAAATGGAAGCCAACAACATGAAACGCCAGATTGTGCAGCGATTGGTCGAGCGTTGCAAAAACGAAGGTAAGCGCGCCAAAGACATTGCGCTTGAACTCAAGCGCGCCGGATTCAAGGTGTTCGTCGCCTCGTTCTGTGTGTGTGAAGAGGTTGTTTTCTTCGACACGTTGGACGGCCTGCAGGTTCGCCTGCTCGCATAACCGGAGAATTAAATGCCCAACTACACACATCTCGCCACCGGGGTGGCCGCGGCAATCACCGCTGTCCTGATGATGATCGGATGGCAGCACTTTAATCCACAGCCGACGATGGCGAAGGTGGACATCATCGGGATTATCGCCGCCCAGCAAAAACATCTGGAAGCGCAAATGAAGCCAGGCATGGACGAGAAAGCCCAGGCGGCGGTCATCGAATCCGCCTCCAGCTTCGGCAGGAAACTGGATTCTGCGTTGAAGAGGGTATCCGCTGAATGCCGTTGCACACTGCTCAACTCGGCGGCAATTGTCAAAGATGCGCCCGCTGCAATCCATGATTACACCGAGAGATTGAGGCAGCTGGCAGAACTGGAACAATAGCGGTGAAATTTTCCAGGCAAATCTTGGTTGCGCTGCTTTTGGTGCTTGCACCCGCCGCCCCCTCCGGTGCGCTGGAGGGGAGAGACTACGCGCCAAGCATTGACTACTCATCCGCATGGCAATGTCATGGCAGTGAAAAATTCAATTGGTATTGCGAAGAAGAGGACACCCCAAAACTCAAAGACAAGTCCGCTGACACCCAAAAAACCGAAGAAGAGCGCGCCATCGAGGAGCTGGACAAGATCCGCAAGGACCTCGACGCGAAGCGCGCGCTCGCAGTGGTGCATCCCACACCGGAGAACATCAAGAACTATATGGCCGCGCAGAAGGTGGAAACTGATCGCGCCAGCTACTTCGCGGATGTCTGGCGCAGGGTTTTATGGCAAAACGCAGAGCTGAATTATGAGCTAACAAGTCCAATGAACAACTCCGCAATCAGGGTGGCCAAACGGGAAAACGAGGTGGCTCAAAGCAAGACCATGAACACCCTCGCAAAAGAATGGGGAATTTTCTTCTTCTTTCGTGGCGACTGTCCATTCTGCAAGCATATGGTGCCGACATTGCAATGGGTCACGCGTCAATACGGCATGACCATACTGCCCGTCAGCCTGGACGGGACGACAATCCAGGGACTGCCTCCCGCAGTCAAGGACAACGGCCTTTCCGCCCAGATAGGGGTTGAAGTAGTGCCTTTGTTTGTACTCGGCAATGTCAAGACTCACAAAATGGTGATTCTTGGTTCCGGCGTTCTGGCTTTGCAGGATTTTGTGGATCGTATTTACGTGCTCACCCAAACCTCCCCCGGCGACCTGTAGGAGATACAACGATGAAAAAACTGGCCATCTCAATAGTGACTGCAACCTGCCTGGCATCAGCGCCAGCACACGCAGATGTTGCAACAGAAATGCAAAACTGGTTCGACAACATGGGAGGGTTCGCCAACGCCACGCCACCATCATCCTACAAGGGGCAGACGATGAACGGCTATTCGGCGGGCGGTTTTTATGCCAGAACACCAATCAAAACCTATCAGCTTGCGTCAATAACCCCGCCATCCATAAGTCTGGGCTGCGGGGGCATCGATATCACAGCAGGCGCATTCTCATTCATCAATAAGCAGGCATTGATTAACTTCTTCAAGAATACCGGCTCATCACTCAGCTACGCATTCCTTCTGGCACTAAAGAGTTCGATGCCGGAAATGGCCGGCCTATTCGAGAATCTCCAGGATGTCGCGAATAAGGTAAATGCGATGCAACTAAACTCGTGCGAGGCGGCAAAAGGCATCGTATCCCTGACGGGGGTGGATGCAGAAACAGAAAAATCAAATTCTGAATCACATGTCGCAGGCGGCACAACCAATATGTTTTCCGACGCGCTCGACTCATTCAAGAATCTATCGACTGATCCATTCAAGCAAGGGCAGGCAAAGAGAGAGCACCTGAAAACTCACCCTGAAGACAAAAACAAACTTTCCGCCAAAAATCCGATATGGAACACCCTGAAAAAAATAAATGGCCTGACAGATGAGGAGCGTCAAGTTTTAATGGGCATGTCTGGAACCATCGTCATCCTCCCCGCAGGTATGGACAATGCAGCGCCCCATGCGCCATCAAACCAGAATTACATTCCGCCCACTACAACCAATCTCAAATCCTTTATCGGAGAGGATGTAACTAAAACGACCGTTGATTTGGAGGTGCTCAAGTGCGACGAACCGGTTGAATGTTTGAACCCGAAGCCTGGAAAGATAAAAATCACAACATTCCTAAAGAGAGTCGATGACGCCACAACCAATCTCAAGACGAAACTATATTCAAGACAGCGGCAAAACGTGGCTACCGACTTCGGGCTCGTTGAAGCCGCGCAACTTCCTGTATGGAAGATAATCAGCGTGTCGGCCGAGACGAACCCGGCGATGATTGACACATTCACCGGATTGATTGCAGTAGAAATGGCTCACTCGTATTTCACTAGGATGCTTCAGCTCTCGCTGCAATCGACCGACATGGCCAAGGGCAGCGCCAATCCATCCGCCGTTATTGCGGCAGCGAATGAAATTCGAAAAAATGTTGAAATGCTGATCGCCGCCACAAACACCATGCACATAGATGAGTACAAAAAAGCAGAATCTATTGTCGATATGGAACGCGAACTTCAACTCATGCACCAGGCAATGGTGGCAGGCATCCCGGCCCAGGCATTTAACTCGGTGGCAGCCTTTGGGGAGAAGTAAGAATGGGAACGTTTGAAATTTTTTCCTACTGGAACATAAAAGAGCTACAGCTTGTATTCAACGCCGTTGCGGCGATTACCGGCAGCAGCGACTTCAATGGCCTGGTTCGCACATTGGCGCTGGTGGGCGTGATTTCGTTGGGCATGGCGGTGCTCGCCGGATTCAGCCAACTCCCAGACTTTGGTCGCTGGCTGGTCATGTTTGCCGTTTTTAATGCCATCCTGCTCGTGCCCAAGGTCACTGTCGTCATCACCGACCAGACGGGCACGCAGCAGCCCGTCACCGTCGCAAACGTGCCGCTCGGACTGGCATCGTTCGCACATTCGATCAGCCATATTGGCAATTGGCTCACAACCACCTTTGAAACCACATTCTCGTTGCCAAACGATATTCAGTTCCGCACCAACGGAACACTATGGGGGCATCGTGTTCAGCAGGAAATGCTGCACACGAAGTTTGACAACGCGGTACTAAGCTCAAACCTCCTGGAGTTTTATCGCGAGTGCATCATTCCCGAGTTCGCAACAGGGTATGTGGTCGCATCCGATATGGCTAAATCCAACGATATTTGGGCATACCTTAACGGCAGAACCAACCCGGGCAGGTTGGTTACGATTCGCGATACCGCAAATCCAGGGAATATGACCACATATTCGTGCGACAACGCATACACCGTACTGACCGGTCAAATCAATGCAGACAACCAGAACCAGATGATGGCGATGGGGAAAAGACTTTACCCAAACCTCCCAAGCGCCCAGGCTAATCTCGCCATCCAATCGGCAATCCAGACCAGCACCAACTACATGCTCAACATATCTGCTTCAGCGATGGATACGGTCAAGCAGACCGCCATGAGCAACTTCATGATCGACGCACAGTACATGCTGCCCGCCCAGATAGGCGACACCGCAAGCGCCACGTCAAATCTGGCGCAAGCGCAAGCCATACGCTCCACATCAGAGAGCTACCGGCTGATGGCAAAGCTGGCCGAAAGCACCATGCCGAAAATAAAAAACATGGTGGAGCTGGTGCAGTACGCGATTTTCCCGATCATATTGCTGATCGTGCTGATGGCCGGGCACAAGGGTGGGCTGGTGCTGAAGTCATATGCCATGAGCCTCGTGTGGGTGCAATTGTGGCCGCCGCTGTATGCCGTCATGCACATGATCATGACAATGCACGCGCAAGAGTTCGCGCAGATGACGCAAGGGATGGGACTTTCCATGTCGCAATACAGCGTATTGAACAACGCCTACATCAGTGACGAGGCGATCGCAGGCATGCTCTCCGCGACAGCGATCCCCGGCATCGCATGGGCGATTGTAAGCGGAGCCGCGGCCGGCACGGCGGCCATCGCAGGCATGACGACGCCTGCGCGAGAATCCGAGCGTATCGCATCTGGCATGGCAACCGGCAACGTCCAAATGGGGAATGCTTCGCTCGGGAATCAGTCATTCAATAATGTGAGCGGGATGCAATACAACACAAGGCCTACCATCACACGAGGCGGGTATCAGAGCGAAGGTTCCGACTTCGTTAAACACAAGTTTGGAAGCGAAGACCATATCATCGATAGCACTGGCGCTCTACAGAATATTGGTGCGCATATAAAGTGGAATGGGGAAACGACTGGCACACTTACCCAAATGAGCCAAAGCATGGAAACCGCAGCGCGGCAAGAGACAGTATCTGCCAGCGAGAGCATGACCGCCGCCAAAAATCAGTTTAACGATCTTCAGCGGACCCATGGTAAAGGAACAAGGGCGGGAACCACCGACTCGACGGGAAGCACTGCACAGTTCTTGAAGGCGACCGAGACCGAGATGAAACTCACCGAGAAGTTTGGTAGGGAACGCGGGATCAAGCAAGAGCAAATGGCGGAATTTATGGCCTATGCGCGCGCTGATGCTTCTGGCGGGGTGAATATTCTTGGGACTGGGGCGACCGTTGGGGCTGGGACACAAGCATCAGGGAAGAGCGGGGCAGGCACATCCCAAGTTCAAAAGGTGGCTCACGAACTTGCGCAGACCAAAGAATACAAAGAGGCCGTCCAAAAAGCGGATACAGCATCGCGCCAGAAGGACTTTGCCACAGGAGAAGATGCAGGATCAAAAGCTGCGCGAGGTATCCGGGCCAGCATGGATGAGAGCAGGTCACACCTTAAAACAGCCGCCGCTAACCATACAACAGCACAAACATATGCAGCAGCTGCTACGAAGACCCGGCAAGTTGGCGCTGGATTCGAGGTATTGGCTGATAACATGTTCATGAAGCACATGACGGGGCAAATTAACCCAGAGACCAAAAAGAACTTCACAGAAAATGATGTTCAATATATGGCCAGACACGATCGTAAAGCTTTTTCACAATATGCCTCCGGGTATGTTAACGACGTGCTGGTACCGGAAGCCTTGAAAGACATACCAGCCCCTTCCAACACCGTTGCCGCGACTCACGAAAATAACAAAGGGGAGATACCTGGCACAGAGGACGTTACTTCTTTCAACAGGACCAATCAGAGTGCGGTTGCGATTCAGCAAGGCAGGGCTGGGGTCAATCCAAACAAGGGGCCAAAGAATGAAGTATCCCCGGTTGTCGACCAGATGCTTAATCGCGCGTCCCAACAGATCAACCTCGGAAGTAGTGGAATTACAGATAAGGGGCAGCCGCTGAAAGATTCGGTCACTGCGAACACGGATCCTACGCGTCAGAACAATATGGGGCTTGCAGCGCAGAACGCTGCCGCATCGGTATTGCCTGAAGGCAC
>Ga0210052_1000937_pt1 | contig 18654 bp, 15 predicted proteins | sample CryGeymeta201508_FD_183976 | JGI IMG/M metagenome (GOLD analysis project Ga0210052, IMG submission 183976) | Groundwater microbial communities from Crystal Geyser aquifers in Utah, USA - Crystal Geyser metaG 2015-08 (SPAdes) (version 2) | ecosystem: Environmental > Aquatic > Deep subsurface >...
CATCACCGAAGTGGCGTTGCAACCGAGTTTCGATAGGCTTTTCCCTAAGCTCGTCAAACCCACTCATAATTCCTTCATCACCGCGCTACTCCGTATGGTGGCTTGATGCATTTCGGTGAAACTTCAGTTTAGAAGTATTCTTAATTTTTACTGTTTTATTTTTTTTGGTACAAAATACCCCAATCATAATTGGTAGGCATATCTGTTGTATTAACCGCTTTTGGTGCATTCGCAGCAGAATCTTTGGCAGCCTGTAGATAAGCCTGATGATCCGTATCCTTCGAATTACTCTTTTCCGTCTGCCCCGCCATATAAACGCTCTCTGCCTGTGCCTGCGTTGCCAGCAAATCCCTCAACTTGATCGACTCAGTCAGTTGCGCGGAATTCACCTCACTTGGTGTCGTTTCACCATACAGAAATATGGAGAGAGTCGAAAGTGTCTGGCTTGAAAGACTCCAACTTGCAGAATCCGCTGCCTACTCCATCCAACTCTCTCCGTATTTCCAAACTTGTAAATGCTTGCGACCGATGGGGGAGATCATGCGTCCCAGCTACAATTGCCGCAGGCGAACACCACAGTCGCAATATACATCAAGATGTGCCCGACGCGAAGATCTGTTAATAAGTGACGATGACACCCAGGCTGTTTTGGCGAAGTTTTAGAACGGATCGTGGTTGCCGACGATGAGGATTTTTTCTCCGTTCAGACGCGGAACGATGGACGTGAATCTGCCGCCGTGCGCGTTGCGCCGGTTGGCGTCCTCGTGCTTGAGGATATTGGCGTGTCCGAAATGCTGATCGGCTGTAAAAAAGGTGGCCATTTGGTTCTCAGTAAAAAATATGCAAAATACCCAGGCTGCCACCAAACCCCCACATCCAGAACGATGCACAGATATGTAACAGCAAGCCCGTTTCCGGTTCTTTGTCGCTGCGCTTACCGAGCCGGTAAAGGCTGTTTTGGGTAAGCACAAGCCCTTTGCCGTCTTTGTATTCGATGGACTTGACATCTGATGTTATAAAGACGCTTTCTTTCCGGTAGCCAATCATGAAGAACGCACCTTGATCATCTGTTGTGCTCTCCAGTCGTATCATTCGCCAATCCTGGATTTCGTTGTCCTTGACGGTGCGGCTGTCGATAACGTCCAGCAACAAAGGGAGTGATTTGAAGTCGTCCTCAACGGCAAGTCTCAACCTTGTTTTATCTCGATTTTGGGTAATAATTTCGTCCAGACACGTCGGGATGAGTGCTGCAATATTTTTTGCGATGGCGTCCATAAATTTTTACTCCTCTCTTTTAATTGCGTATTTCCACGCAAACAGCATGCTGCGTGCATCAACCAGTGCATGATGCTGTCGGGTGCCGTGTTCTTGCCAATACTGCCCCATGGCGGACTGATAGCGACGGATCTGCGAGTCGTGATTAAACCCAACGGCGCCACATTTTTTGCACAGGTTTGTCGGCCAGCCGTTGTGATCAAAAATTTCCTTGATGAACGGCCAGTCGTAATCTGGCGCATCGCTGTGGAATACAACTTCCTTGTCTGTGATACCTTCAATCCACGCCTTGAGGCGCACAGCGAGTTCAGACACCCCCATGCGGCAGTCGCCGCCTTGCAACAGCGGCAAGACGGTATTGAGCGTGAACAGGGAGCACAAGTGGTCGTCCCAGGTGTCGGTTAGCTCGGCATAAAATTCGCGTCCGTCCTTGGCAATGCAGCCAATGCTAATCAGGTGGCGATGTCCGTTTTTGTCGGGCTCGGTGTTGGCAAACTCGGTATCAAAAAACACTTGCATGGCTTATTCCTTTCTCCGCTTCGCTGCGCGTGCTGCGCACTTGCTGATTGTTTAGATGGTGCTGCTGCGCAGCACTACAAATCCAGGCTGCACACGAAATTCTTTCTGCTATTCTCAAGGTTACACACATCGTTTTTGATTTTTTTGGTTGAAAAATCGCCAAGCAAAAAACCTATTTTGTTGTTGCACTGGCTATCGCCAGAAATGACGATCCTGGCCGTCTTTTGGTTGTCCATGAGCGCCTGTGTAAAAGCATCGCGGACGATACTATTGGTGCGGCGTATATCAATATCAAGGCGGTTTGCCAGCGTTGTGCTGGTGGCTGTATCAAGTTGGATTTGTTGTCCAGTTGCTGTGCGTAGCACCTTGAATTCGGCTTTGATGATGCGCATTCGCTGCGCTGCGTCCGGGCGTGGCACGTTGAAAATCTCCACGCGGGAGCGCAACGCTTCCGGCACGGTGTCCAGGCTGTTTGCGGTCAGAATGAAGATGATGCGGCTGGCGTCAAAGTTCATCTCAAAAAACTCATCTTTGAACGTCACGGCGGTTCCCGGCTCAAACAGATCAAGCAACACCGGCAAGACTGGATAACCAACATTGAACGGCGTTTTCCAGCGTACCCTCTTCGCCACACTCATCCAAAGTAAAGAGGATGGTAGCAACGAACAGATCGGTCGAAAATTTATGGGTAGCACGGTCTAGCTCTCGGCTCACTGGAGTAAGTATCTGATTGACCAGCTCGATTGTGTCGGGCAGCAGCTTGTCGCTGGTGGCACGGATTAGCTGCGTTAAGGGCTTGCCTAACAGATCGGATTTTGCGGCGAGCATGACATTTTCCTTTTCTAGCATTATTTAGTCTGATTCTTGTGTCCTTTCTATTAAGGACATGAGCGGCTTTTGCATGTCCTTGATTGTACTCTTTGAGCGCGAGCTGTAAAGTAATTTTTTGTTTATAATCAAGGTGTTAATTGCATGTTAATTGACAGAACATTAACATGCAATTAACACACAAATCGGTTTAACGCCCAGCCCTCCCATGCTCATGCCCAGGACGCTCAGGTGCAAGAGCAAACGAGCCGTCTTTGCTGACAACGACCCGCATGCCTGGCCGCAAGTCCATACCGGGCTGGATTGGTAGTTGAGCGACTTCGCGCCCCATGTTGATCACAACAAAGTCTGAGACATGCAAAACGGTAAATTCAACGGCACCAGGATGCCAAACAACCGGCTCTTGCTTTTCTGGCTTGCCCTGCGCAGCTATCCAGTCAGCGGCTGGGAGTAATGGCGTGGGGATCTGTGGCACGGCAGACAACTCTATTGGCGTGACTGTGATCTGAGCGGCTTCAGGGTCAAGAGCCTCCGCCGCTGGCGCGGCTGCGCGCTGCGCTTGCTGATTCACTGCGCTGGATGAGTCAAGGTCAACTGCTAGGTCAGCAGCAACGGCAGGATTCACAGGAAAAAATACTCTTCCTGTGCTTGCTGATTTTGCAGCGGCTTGGAGCTCGCCTGTTGTTTTATCTCCACTGACTGAGCCTGCCCTTCCGCCGCCAGTCGCGCTTGTTCCGGGCCGTCGCATATCTGCATCTTGCCGGGTGCCGAAGTCTCCCACATCACTTTGTACAGCACCCGGCAGTAGCAGTTCAGCGCTTTGGTGGTCGCCATCCACACCGCCAGCGGGCAGTTCATGCAGGCGACCACTTCCTTTGGGTAGAGCCCCGGCTGCGTCTCTTTCAATAAGAGCAGCACGAAGGATGTGGTCTGGGGGAATTCCCTTGTCGAAACTAGATCTAATGACATGTTCTGCTCCTTTTGCGATTTGTTGAGGGGTTAATTTATGTTTGGGTAAAGCGGTGAATTTTTGTTGCTGTTCTGCTACTAATTTTTCGCGGTAAGCATCAAGGGCTGGGTCGGAAAATTTAACGAACAGTCCTTTTTGCACGGCAGTTTCTACCGCTAATTTTTGAAATTTTGGCGACCCTGACAAAGTTAGAGTGTTGCCAAATTTCGCGGCGGCGAAACGCAACGCGGTTGCGATGGATTCTGGATCGGTCGCAGCCGTAGCATTAAGCTGTATCTGTTTTGATATGGAGCTGTCAACTAAAACGCGGCCACGGCCAAGGTCAAACACAATCGATCCTGACCTGTCTACATAGTGGGTGAAGTTCAAGCGCCGAGATGGCAGATGCTCTGTGCCGGTGATCGTGGCAGAAATATGGAGCTTTTCAGCAGAGCGCTTGCGCAAAACCTCAGTTGTTTCATCGACACCATATTTCCTGGCAAGCGTGAGCGCTGTGTTATCACCCTTCCCTGCTTCTATAACAAGGAAGTCTCGGAAGGTGTTGCCGGGCCCGCTTGCAGCCAGGCGATTGTTGAGCGCCTTGCGCTCGCGCGCAAAGCGCTCATTTAGCTCGGCCAGTTCAATTACATGGTTCATTTTTGCAACAGATACCGCCTCGAATATCCCCTGTCCTTTTACCTCTTTCTGGATTTTGGCTATCTCATTTTTTTGTTTCAGGCTAAGATTTGAACGATCATTTTTATGCAACTCACGCTGCGCATTTTTCTGGTCAAATTTGACAGGGCTGAATTCGGCTTTCGCTGTTTTCCATTTTTCGTAATGTGATACAGCTTTCTCTTGTGTAGGCGCTGGCTTGTATGCAGTTTCAGGCTGCACCTTATTGCCAAGCTTCGCAGGCGCAAATTCACCAAACTTCGTTGGCAAATTTTTTAAGCCAATTTTGGAAAGCTGAATGCCGCCTTTCTGACCTATTGGGCAAACAACAAAACCAGCCCCCTTAGGTTTAACCTCGCAGCCATAAGCATCGGCAGCGGAGTGCAGAGCCTGCCAGCTTTTAGCGTGTTTCAGTCGGTCGCCTAGTCGTATCTCATTTACCCAAGTTTGGAATGATTTTTCACCCGAATAAATCTCTTTAACTCTGGCTTTGTTAGTAATGCTGGCAGGCTTTGCTTCACGGTTGGCGATACGTTCCTCTTTCGGAATTTCAACGATCTGCCCAAGCTCATTAATCTTATGCATTCCATTGTCGCGAAAAAGACCATTACGAATTTCAACAGAACGACAAACCTTGTCACGAATGGTTTTGTCCTGCCAAAGCGCCTTACCACGATGCGGTTTTTCTTTTTCGATCCGGCTGGCAAAAATATGCAAATGCCAGTAACCATTATCATCATGCAAGAACGTGGCGAAATGGTTATTTTCAAGTTTCAGTGCGGCAAGCATGGAATCTTCGGTATCTCGTAAAACGGCTTCACTGGGCTTCTCTTGGTTAAATGAAACGACAAAGTGCGCTAACTTTTTATCGCAACCCACGTGCATGTTGAGATCACAATTCGATTGCATTTCAAGTGCTGCCAAATCAATTAACTCGGCCATTTCAGTGATGGTCCGTCCCGCGTAAACGCCATCATCAATTAATCCGTAATTCCCAAACCGGGTACGGTGTGATTTATCCAGAAGCTCACCCGTTTTTCGATCAACTTTAAGCCCTTCACCGTACCGCAGCGAATCGCGCGCAGATGATCGGCCATCTTTTCGAGCTGCAATACGCTTCGAGATCACGGCTTATCAACCAACTTTTTGACGGCAACAACAACCTTTTTCTGAGCATCCTCAATTTCACGCAACAGCGCCACCACATCGGAATGCGTTTTAAGCACAGGTGAAACTTGAGTAAACGAGCCGGACAGCCACCCTTTCAGCAACCCTCCTAGCCGTCCGAGGTCGGCGCGTGTGGCAGCAAGTCCATGAATAGCTTCCTGATCGGTTTTAGATTTCGGGACCGCACCAAAAATTATTTTCCGGCACAACTCACCCATCGAAATACCGAATTCAGACGCACGGCTCTTCAGCTTTTCTTTTTCGGCTGGGGTGGCACGCACCTGTATCAACTCTGTTTTTTGGCGCGACTCTGAGCCCATCAGTATTTCCAATTCTTAAAATTTATCAGTCAAATTTTCCAGCAAGACATAAAACAGCTCGCCGCAGGCGCAGGGCAAAACATCACGAATAAGGCGAAGCCGTTGAGTGTGTTTTAAGGGCGGTATCACCGCCCTCCGTCCTGCCCTGATTCACAGCATACCCCAAAAATTTGATTGCCTGAATTCTGTCTCGATTTGTCTTAAAAAGTCTTTACATGTCGTTCAACTAATTGATTATTTGTGTTTTTATATCAATTGCTCATAATGCACACATCAATTCAGAAGCGTAAACAAGCATGAAAACCTTCAAAGACACATCAAGGGAAATCGAGGTCAAATCGAATGGACAACAACAACATATCTGAAAGATTAAAAGCACTCTCAAGGGGTAAAAACAGGTCGGCCACTGCAAGACTGCGTGAAATTTTTGACGATATCGAAGCGGCATTGAGCGCCAAGGTTCTGCGAAAAGATGTTCATCAAGCTCTCGTAGAAAGTGGTTTCGAGATTACTTTTGAGAGTTTTGAGTTAGTGATTTACAGAATCAGAAAGGGAAGGAGAGAAAATAAACACGCCACAAAAACAACTTCAGGCGGAGAGAAAAATTTTCACCACGCAGCGAGCGGAGGGAATACAGGCAAAACAGTAACGTGTGGTAGCCGCCGTCCACAACTATTAAGTAACGACAAAGGTATCTACGGGGATCTTAATCCATCGCCAGTTGATGGAATAGTTGATTTTAAGCAAAAGTAAATAACTAAAGGAGATGGTATGAGTATTGTAATTTCACACGGCGACAAAGGCGGTGTTGGTAAATCCCTTCTGATTTGCGCGTACATTGATTACCGCATGAATCATGAGGGTTTCAATTCTGAAAAGCTGGTCGTGCTTGACGCTGATCCGCGCAATGCAGACGTATTTCGCATGTTTGACGGTTATCTACCCCAGGTCGAGCGCGTCAACTTGGCAGCGAAAGAAGACTGGATGAAGTTTGTTGATCGCATCCAGTCCGAAAAGGACAAAGGTTACGACTACATCATTTCTATGCCCGCTGGCGTCGGCGCTATCCTGAGCAAGGAAGGCGCGAAATTCGGTGATTACGTTGAATTGCTGGGTCACGAAATCACGATGTTCTGGACGATTGATCGAATGCCTGATTCGGTCAACCTGCTCAAGCGGGCAATGTTTGATATCGGCTCCAAGGTCAAACAAATGATATTGGTAAAGAACCAGTTTTTTGGCACCGCTGATAGCTTTTCCCGCTGGGACAGTAGCTATCTCCGCAAGCTGTTCCTGCTGGGCGGTGGAATTGAGGCTAATCTGCCAGAGCTACATGAGTGGGTCATAGATGAAGTAATCGGCAATCAGCTCGATGAAGCTGATGTAAAGCGAATTCTCCTGAGGCAAGGCGCAATCAGCGCAAGCGAGGCTGCAATTTCCGGCACTCATCGCACTATTCCTTTCTCCTCACTTCTGAACCGCGTTGACTTACGTTTGACGCTGCGCGGGGAAATGGAAGAGTGGCTGCGAAAAGTGGACAGTTTCTTCGCCGAAATTGATATGCAGGTGCAAGTTAAAAACCGCAAGACAGTGCTGGGGACACAACCGAAAAATACTAAGAGGACTGAGCCATGACTGCTCTGACTGATACTGAAATCCTTGCGGCTTTACCCGTTGAATCACGAAAAAAAATTGATAGCGCTTTCGAGGCTTTGTCTCAATCTCTGCCGTCTGACAAGGAAAAAATTATTCTTTACCGGGTAGCGCACACCTTGAAGTTAAATCCAACTGACACTCACTTCTCAGTGATGGCAGCGCTTCATTATTATCTACAGCTTTACCAAGTGATCCCTGACAAGATCGCGAAGGCAGGTGATGAACAATTAAAAGGACACATCAATAATCTCAAGAAAGCCGCTGAAAATGAAATGGCAAAAGCACGTGACGCAGTAATTTGCGAACTATCAAAAAAAGTAGGGGAAATCGCACAGCAATTAGCGGGCGACGCTGCTACAGCAGAAAGGAACAGATCGTTTTACTTTGCTGGTGCAGCCATTTTTAGCTGCGCGCTAATTTTTGGTGGAACCGGTTATGCCGTTCGTATGGCTGCTGACGCCCTCAGCATCAATACTTTAAAAAATGCAGTTACCGAGGCCAATACACAAGCTGATGCAGCTGTTGCTGCGGCAGAAAAAAAAACAAGTGACGAAATTGAGCAAGTCAGAAAAGATGGCGGCTGGGTTGGCACAAAAGAGGGTCGCACGGCCAAAACATTTTTTGATAGCGGGTGGGGGATGGTTGCTGCGGAATGCAATTCGCCCGCATGGGAAATCCGCGATCTGCAAGATGGAAAATATTGCGTGCCAAAGCGGCACCAAATATTCGGCGGCGATGATAAAGAGTATGGATGGAAAATACCCTAAGCCGGACAAAGTGTCCAGTTTGCCGTGGAATCAGTGTCCAGTTAGGTCTGAAATACGCAGACAAAGCCGGAACCAAAAAATTTGCATACCAACCAAAAAGGAAACAACATCATGACTATAGATATTGAAAAAACCAGAGCAATTCTGACCAATGCACTTCTTACCAGTAAAGGTGATGAATATGTTAACAGGCGAACATTCAGTATGTTAATGCCAAAAATCCAGGCGCTTCGAAATAAATCATTATCGTTCGAACAAATCACGGCCATACTTGCAGAAAATGGATTTACAATTTCGATATTGACAGCCAGAGCCTTTTACAACGAGCTGCTTATCGAGCAAATGATTGCATTGTCCAGTCAAGTTGACGAGCAGATGTCATTTTTTAATTCGCTCGTTGAATTAACAGAGTCGCCACTTATTGTTGATGGTGGTTTACATTGCTTGCCGTTACGACATGGTGTTAAACAGCTTGAGCGGCGATACAATGTACCTGAAGAGGTCTATATGGACTGTCAACTTGAGCACCCTGCTATTCCTGGCCTATTGCTCTCAAGAGATGATCGATTATATAGCGAGCATCTGGAAATAACAGATGCAAATGGAGATGAGCGGTTTGAAACGTTCGTTGAGTTTCGATTTCGTATAATTTGGAAGAAGCCAATTCCAAAGTGGGTATCTCGTCGAACAAATGTCTCGTTAACGTAAAAAGCAGCTCCGACAAATTTGGACTGCTGTCATTACCAACGATCACTCAGCCATAGCCTTCAGCAGCGCATCTTTGGCATCGGAATAAAACTGGATATCGATCTTGGTGGCCATGTCGTCAGAAAGATCGACCAGTTGTCGCCGACAGGAAACAGGCATCAACAGCGCAGTCGCGCCCTTTTCAACGGCAATTTCCGCTATGGTAACCGCGTTGTGAACCGGCTCAATCGAGCCACCAAGGTTGATCTCACCCACGATAATCAATCCACCCCGCACACTCCGTTTTAAAAGTGACGTGCATAGTGCGACCAACGAAGCAACCCCTAACTTTGAGCCAGACTTCGATGCATCAAACGCGCGCAGCTGTACCGTAAATTCGTGCTGCCTGGGATCTTTATCGCCAACCAGTTGTACTGATCTGGCATAAAGATTTTGCTCGGCGTAGCCCACGCTTTCACGGAAGGCTGGAGGAATGGGTTTGTTAAGCACCTTCACGCCCGTACCAGGTCCTTCGTTAACCTCAATACGATACAGCCCTGAGTTTTCTTCACCGCCCCCAGGGCTGATACTCCAAACCTGCCCAGGCTCCAGTGGATCGCCGCCGATGCTGTTGTCGCTTTGCAACTCAGGCGTTGACACAAATTTTTCGATACCGTCAGCACCCATGACATAACTGAAATGGGTATTACGAAACTCAGCTGCACCCACACGTTTTTGCTGCTCTTTCACACGTCGACGAGACTCCATCGCGATGCGCACAGCCCACTCCAAATCTTCCTCTGGTACCGCATCCTCACCGCCAGGATAGAGCAATTTCAAAAGCCCACTGACCGTCTTATTAACTGCATTTGTGTCGCGACCAGAGAGTGCGCCACCAAAAAACACCCGGTTCTGCAACTGACTGACACGGCTTTGGTTGCGGAGCTGGCTCCAGCATTCCGACAAAAAGTCGCTCACCAGGCCGAAGTGGTTGGTCACTATATCCTTGCTGATCTTCGGAACATCCCAACCAGGCAAGAAAGCGTGGATGCGATCCATAAATGCCGTGTCATCCCGCATTTCCGGCGGCAAGGGGCCGAACAAATGCCCGATGCGCTGTTGATGTTCGACATCAACCTCGAAGTTACCCACCAGCACGATACTGCCATCAGCCCGGATGCTCTCCTTGCCGCGACTAAATTCGCCCGATTCCATGTAGCCCTTCATGATGTTCACGCCATCCTTCTGGTCGAAGGAAATGCCGGATACCTCATCAAAACAGACTACGTCATACTGGCAAACCAAGCCTCGGCGCCCCTTGGCGGTGTTCTCAACGAACATCTTTGCCACCGTGGCTTTACCACCGGAAATCAAGTGCGCATAGGGCGAAACTTGTTGGTACAGGTGGCTCTTACCCGTACCGCGCGGCCCGAGTTCCACGAGGTTGTAATTACGTTCGACGAACGGCACCATGCGCAGTAAAAGTGCATTTTTCTGGCGCACAGTCAAATCGGTAGCTTCAATACCGATGGAACGAAGCAGGAAGTTTTTCCACTCTTCCGTGGTAAAGCTGTGACGAGCCTTGGCAAGAATATCCAGAACATCACGTTTTGAAAGCTGTATCTCCCGCAGGGATGTCACACCAAATGGTCGTCCCCTCGCCTCCTGAGCAATGGCGACATCGAACGTGATGCTAATCTCGGCATAGAATCCACCCGTTAACATGCGCTCGTGCTGATTAACCAACTCACCGCTGATCCGTACATCGGTCAGGCGAAGACTAGGCAAGCTGGCAACATACTCGCCTTTGTTATCAACACGAGCGGTGATGAGGTCAATAATCTTCACCTCACCGGTTTCGAGCGCTCTGGCCTTGAACAACTCCTCTTCCCCCGCTTTGACAGTTCGGGATTTCAGTTGACGCTGAACAATCTCCAGCCCCTCTTCGATTTCTTCTTGCACAATGCTGGCGCAATACCGCCCGAGCATGAACTCGACGACATAGGTAGGCACCGGAAATTGCCGACTGAACGTGCGAACCAGATCTTTCCGGACCAAATATCCTTCCAGTACATCAGCGGCCTTTTTATCGATCTCATCCAATTCAATCATTTGCTATTCTCCACCGATCACGGTATTTGCCTCATACACCAGCTCACCTGCCGTACCGAGTAAGACAAGAAAGGCCTTATGGCCTTCAATTTCTTCATTCTCAACAACCACCGATGCAGTGCCATTTTCCTTAAGTGGCTTCATACTCACGACCACGCTGGAGGCTGGATTACCAGCCTGAGTCCGTATATCGAGGGAAAGACGCTCATACTGACCGTCAACGGCGACTGTACAGCGTAACCCCTTCCACGCAATATCCGTCACTTCCAGCACAGGCTTACCCGTGGCAGCACCGCCTTGGCTGACAACCAGGTCAAGTGTCAGACACTCCTGAAGGCTTAATCCTCCATGAGTATATTCTTCCGACCTCCGGTAGCAGCTTACTCCATCAGCTAAAGCAAACTGCTGATGAGGATTCCAGAACCACGGGTACAAGCGCTCACCGGAAGCGGCTCCGGGCTTGATCGAAGCGCAGCGCCCCCACTTATTGTCGGTCAGATCATTGGACATTTCGATCTTGGGCAATTTTCCCGGCATCAATAGCCAGCCGTGATCAGTTACCACCCTGACACGGCTCCAACCTGCGGCCAACAGCGCAGCGATGCGTTCCGCAACCTCTGCGAGCAACGGATTAATGTGCTTAGCCAACTTCCAGCCGCGCGCATGCCCTTCGCTGTCGATATCGCCAAACTCACACCAGGCGTTGCCCTGTCCATTACCGTTATCGGTACGGCCAAGCACTTCCCATCCACTGTTTTTCAGCAACTTATTCAGGTGATAGCCACCCTTGAGTGATTGCCCGGTAGCCGCCACACAGGGTTCAAAATCATCACAGTCGTCAGCACCGCTGATCTTATCTCGCACCGGTGACACTGCTGCCTTCCCCGTCGCAGTGACGCTAGGCAACGCAGCCCAATTCATCGTTTCAACAACTTCACAACCACGGGACTCGAGTGTTACTGCCAACCTGCGCGCTGTATCAAAACGCAATCCATCGACGAACAATACGCATTCGCCCTTTTTCGCTGAAAAAGGTTTCGCCCCCGCTATTGTGCCGCCGGGATAAGTCGAGCCATCAACCAACTTTTGCAGATACCGGGCAGAGTCTTCCAGCCAGGGCAAATAAATCGCACGTATTGCCATCGCGACGGCTTCTACATCTGCCACTTTGTCCACGCAAGCCAATGCCGCCAGCACCGCATCATCGGCACGCCACCCTTGACTCGCATAACCTGCTTGCAAATCCTGAAGCGTGCCTGCGTTTAATCCGGACTTGGTCACATCAGCCACTATGCTCAGATGCTTTATCGCCATCGCCAAGGGCGACTCACCAAGTTCTTCCCATACCAGATTACGGCGCAGTGCATGATTCTTCTCAAACTCCACCACGCGTTTTCTAGCCTCATGCGCGGGAACATGACCAAGCGTCAACAGCTCACGCTGTAACGATTGTTCCTGCTCATCATTCCATTGTGGCCAACCACCGGTCGTCTCGACGGTGACAAACAGATCGAAAATAGGTAGTTTACACTGGCGAATTCGGTTTGGAATATTGGGATAACGCCTAGGCGCTTCGCTATAGCGCTCCCACACTGCATACCAGGGGCCTTCACGGGCAGCCAGTTTATAGGCACCAGCCAGCACTCCATCATTTTGCGGATTGAACGCCAATTGCGATTTGCAGACCTCCACAAAGGCTTTCCACTCGTTCTCGCCACGCGTCGATTGAAATGAGTCACCCAGATCAAGCCACTGCAACAAGTCACGAACCGGATCGCCGCCTGTCAGCAAGGTATTGAAATAGTCCTTATCCAGCCGCTTGCCACGAAGCAGATCAAGCTCTTCATCGAGCAGGCGGTATAGTGCCAGTTGCATCGCGCTCCTGGCATCATTATCCTGAGCCACATCCAGTCCAACGCCGCCCTGATCGGACTTCAAGAACGCCATGATGGTCCAATCCTTGGCGTTAACCTGTGACCAGATTACCCCCCGATACTGCAACTCAGCCAGTGGCTTGAGTAAATCAGGACAAGTTTCAATCGCACGCAAATCCTGGCGGCTCACACCCGGCAGATAAAATATCGGTACGCGATCAACGGGCAAGGTCACGTCAGCTACTTGGTTTGCAATAACGCAGCGCAGCCAGATGGCAGGGCCCACACGCTTCTCAGGCGCATACTCACCCAACACAAATAGTTCAGGCAACTCGTCTCGCAAGCGCGGAATGATCGCTTCCCACTGGCGATCCTTGTCGGGCCACAGAATACAAGAGGGAGCGACCTGAACTTCGGAGTTGAATACTGCCGAGTCACGCAGGATTTTGACTAATTGTTCAATCACGCGCATACCGACTCCTCAGCCTGCAAAGATTCGATGCATTTAAGCCATGCATCGAATCGCTTACACTCACGCCTGATGCCATCCAAACCAATCTCTATCGCGGCAAGAGAACCATGAATCGGCTTATCGTAAGCCGAGTAAAGATTCCCAATACGCTTGCTCGGCGCTGTAACAGGACTATTGTTAATATCTTCTGGTGTATCAAACGTATCACGTATCTTCTGAAACGCGGGTATAAGCGCTGACTGGTTAATACCAGCTGCAAGTTTTTCAGGATCACTAAATAGCAATCCTTCAAATTCATACATTTGAACATATGGGATGAAACGTCGAAGTGCATCTTCCCCAAGTTTTTCTCGAAGCTGCTCAACTAAAGCATTCAACAAACAATCTGCTTTATTCGCCATGCCAGCCGTTAACGTTGCTTGCACTTTTCCCGGAAAACTCTCAGGCAATCCATAAAAATCGAAAAATGTTGTGCAATAGGCAGTTGTATCCCCCAGTAAGCGGGCTCGCAAATCAGTTAGAAGACGTTCAAACTTAAAGTTGCCGCCCTTGTGGCCTGGTTTTCCAATCAGTGCAGGAATCAAACAAATATTTTTGGACAGAAAAAACTCGGCCAGCACCTCATTGATGAACATTTCCTCGGTTTGCCCTTCACAAATAATATGTACACGAATCATTTGCGTGGTCTCCCACCGAGGATATTTTTCTCCCAAAGCTCACCGACGGAGTATTCTTCCAGCCACGTTTTAAACTCTTCCTCCTCATGCCGGATAAAAACGGTAGCCCCTTGTTCTCGTTCAACAATGATCAAGTCTTCAATTGAAAACTCATTCACCAAAGGAACGGATTGAGTAGACACGATGACCTGCATACGCGTTGATGCAGAGCGCAATAGCGAACCTAACAACGTAATCGCATAGGGGTGTAGCCCCAGCTCCGGCTCGTCAATGATGACGGTGGAGGGTGGGTCGGGTTGCAGCAACGCAACAACCAGGCAGATAAAACGAATTGATCCATCCGAAAGCTGGCTAGGCCAAAGCGAATAATCGCTGTCCTTTTGTCGCCACAGCAAGCGAATTTGTTCTTCTTCAGACTTAAGTTGTCTTGGCTTTAAAACAAAGTCATCAAAAAATGGAATAGCCAGTCTGATGGTCTTGCGTATCTGATCAAACACATCTGGCGATTCCTCTGATAGCCGATAAAGAAAAGCAGCCAGATTTGAGGCATCCGGGCGCAATGACTCATTATCATGAAGTGAACCAAACCGCTTTACGCCCGCCGTATCGCTGGTGTCGTGAAAATGAAATACTTTCCAGTTAGCAATTGAGCTATAACAGTAATCAGCATAATCATTTTTGTGCCCGGACTTAAATTTTTCCTTCAGCTTGGCCTCTTTATGACCTGACCCAAGCGGAATCCACTTCTTGCCATAGTATGGACCATCAAAAAACAACTTCTCATCGGCAATTGAAAAACCACCATCTACAGTCGGCTCAAGCTCGAATTTGTACCCGTTAAGGCCAAACTCAACAAATGATTCAACTTTTTTTGTTTCCTTGATGCCAAAACTAACGATACGATCAGCAGAACCTTGATTAGTGGTCCATAACTGCAAACGTGACTCAACCATCTCACCCAGCATACGAAAATAGGAAACAAAGTTACTTTTCCCCGCACCATTGGCACCGATCAGCACGTTCAAGCGACCAAGCTGCAAATTTTCGAGATTCCGAATCGACTTAAACCCCTTTATGGAGAGTCGATAAATTGAATTTTTTGTACTCATGAGGTTTTATCCCGCGCTAATCGTTTTTCTTCAAGACTTAAATGATGATCGTTGATGCGATCGCCCTTGTTACCGCCGTACTCGGGGCCGAGGTTGTACCAAGGTGCGGATGGAACGTCGGCACCTCTATCCTTTTCCCATTTGATGTTCGGTTTGTCGCGCAGCACACCTGCCCCGCGTTTACCCACGTCCGGCACCGAGAGGAAGGGGCGAATGTTCATGCGCACGCCGTCGTTCAGGTCGGGATGCCAGCCGATGGACTGTGCTGCTATGGACTTCCAGCGCACGAAAATATCGTAGGGTGCTTCACCTTCCAAAATCAACTCCAGACGCTTCTTGAGCGACTCGGCGGCGGCCAGTTTTTCCTGCGCGCCATCCACTCTGTTTTCGGCATCGCGCTTCTGGCGGCTGATCCAGTCACCCAGATAGGTGTAAATCAACGACTCCAGCGTCTTGTAGTCCAGCTTGTGGTAATTCACCAGTGCAGAGAAACCGTCGGAAAGACCATCCCACACCTGCCAGATGAACGGGCGGTTGCCGAAGCGTTTGCAATGCTGGGCGAAGAATTTCTCGCGCAGCCAGGTTTCCAGCGACTTGCCTGCATGGTCGGCGTTGTTGAGCAATTGCGCGAGGGTGTCGTTGCTCCAGGCATCACCATAGGCGTTTGCCAGCAAATTCAGCAGGCGGTCACTGGCCGATGATTCTTGGCCAACTGGAGGAATGCAGACGATTCCATCATTGTCCGCATGACTGGAGAGCGTCTTGCTGCGGGCAATCCATGCGTGCGCCTCGTCGGACAACTCCATTTCCTCGTCTGTCTCGGCAGGCCAGGTGTAACCGAGCAGGCGTGCGACCGCCACTTGCAGCGGGTCGGTTGAAGGCTGCGGGTGGCCGTGAAAAATCCATTGAGTCGGATCATTGGAGTATGGCTTAGGTAAGCCGTGGGGATATTGCTGCTCGGCCACATCCGCCCATGCGGGAAGTGAAAATGGAACCTTGGAAACGGTTGCGCTGTTAGCCTTGATACCTGACTCGAGCTTCTTTACAGCATCAGAGTATCCCGGTGCCAAACACATCGACCATACGGCGGCAATGTTATCTGCGTTTTTTGGAGAAATGACAGCAACATTGCTATCGAAAGTTTCCGCAGAAAATAATGCTACGCGTATATCGCTCATTAGAGATACTGCTACGCCTGGCTTTCCCCAAGCAGCGATCCCTTGAAGCCTTGCGAGATTTCTGCCTTCGTTTTCCCAACGGACCAATCCTTGCATCCCGCCAAAGTTCTGAGTTTCTTCAACAGTACCCTGAATCGTTTTCCATTCAGGGTAGCGTGATGCAATTTCCCAGAAGAATCTGCGAAATCTAGGGTCATCGCCGGTCTTTATCCCTTGGTATGCGCCAGCAAACTTCTCCAAGAGATCGCCACCCAAGGTTGACTCTAGCGAAATGCGTTCGTCAGGGTTTCTTGTTTGAGCCATCTGATTGACCGTCAAAATAGACATGGCCTTTATCTCTTCGGTCTTGGATGCCGCAGATCGAGAATCTGAAACGTTGATACCGGTGAAGCAATGCTGAAGCGTTGGGTGGTGATTGCTGACAGTAAAAAGGATGACATTTACTACCTCTCCGCCAATTGCATCAAATGCGCCGGCACCTAACCGCACTAGGTTGAGCCAAGTCGTCCCTCTGAGTAGCGATTTGCGCTGCTCTTTGTAGGATGGAAGAGACAACCAGTTCTGTGGCATGACAATCTGCACCACTCCCTCGCCAGTGCCCTTCGCTAGTTCAAGACACCGATCCAGAAATGCGTTGGCCAGATCGTTCTTGGCGGCGGCATAATGGCGTTCGCAGTAGTCCTTGAGCGCCTGCTCCTGTTTGCCCCGGGTCAGATAGGGCACATTGGTAATCACAAGGTGATAGCGCGCATCGAGCAGGCGTGCCGCTTCCAGTAGCCCTTGCGCGCTGAGTGCCAATTCCCAGCGATCATCTCCATCATCGAACAGGTTCGGTTGGTACTCTGTCGCCAGCGCCTTATCCAGCAAGTCGGTGAGCAGTCGATAATCCGCTGCGAACAAATCGCCTGTATCGGCTTTGGATGGGTCGAGCAAACTGCCCAATAAAGGCGCTTGCGCAAAGGTTTCGTGCAACCGGCTCAGCCCCAGACGCAGATGCGCGACGTTGGGTGCATCATCCGGCACTAGCGCTTCCCAGTCTTCCGCCTTGGCCGCCACCTTGAGGCCGCAACAGGCGATGTTCGGGACGGGAATCTCACGCACGCCCAATGCATTGCCGGACGCATCCGGGTAACGCCACGCTTCCAGCGCCACGGCAAACACCGCGATCTCCACGCAGCGCGGATCCAGTTCCAGACCATGCAGATTATCGGCCAGCACGCGATCAATGGCTTCTTTTGCACCTAAGCTTTCGGCGGCCATGCGCATCGGCACCAACATCAAAAAGGCGGCGACCAGAAAATGTCCAGAACCGCAGCACGGGTCGAGCAGATTGAATTCAGCCAGTGTGTCGGGCCAGCCTTCAAACTTGCCCGCTGCTGGGCTGCCGTCTTCGAGCGTGCGCAGGTAGTCCAGCTCTACTGGACAGGGCTTACCAGGGTATCGAGTGACCCACCAAGCCCCCAATGAGTTGTGCAGCAAAAACGCCACCATGTACGGCTCGGTGAAGAGCTGGGTAACGGCGGGCAGCTCGTCGGCACCGATCTTAACTTCCGATTTGTTGATGCGCTCTTTGTTGTCTGCCTGCCAGAATTGATACACCCAGCCCGGGCTATCGCTGGCTTTAAACACGTCATCGGGCAAGTCCTTGAGCAGGCGTTCCAGTTCGCTTTGATGTTCCGGGGCAAAGGTAAGTGAAAACACCGGTGAGCCGGGCTTGAACACTTGCGGCAACATGCGCGCGGCAAGCTTGCCCGCCAGTTCCCAGCCGCTCTTCGCACCTTCATCTGCGGCCAGTTCGTCGCACTCTTCGAGGGTAACGGCCACGCCGTCGTACATCAGCAAGTCATTGTCAGCCAAAAAGCGCGCGAACAGCATGCGATGCCAGTGCTCATAGGCCACTTCCTGCACCAGATGCTGAACGGCTTGCTTGCCATAGGTCGGATTTGAGCTTTTTGAGTCGCGTTCGTCGCCTAACTGCTTGCCGTGGGTACGCAGCCGATTGCGCAGCACCTTTTCAGCGTCAGTCAGAAACGCTTCCGGCTTATCGTGGCCGACGCCCAGTTGCTCAAGTGCGGCATTAGCCGCCAATTCGGCGATAGTGCGCGCGGCCTTGACGGTCTTTTCCAGCTGACTGCGAAGAGCTTTATCGAGTGGCTGCATATCTTCTTCCGGCTTTCAATGTATTTTTAATGATGATTTCACATTAAAAGTCACATTCAACAAATTTAAAAAACGGCAAGGTATCGCTGCACCCTAGCCATACAGGCGAGTTACGCAGGTCTTTGCCGAGCGGTCGCATTGTGTATCCCTTACATCGTGGCTAATGCTCATTTAATGCTGCGACGAGCATTAAATGAGCATTAAACCGATTTGAATGCTGACTTAAGCA
>Ga0210052_1000950_pt1 | contig 18254 bp, 16 predicted proteins | sample CryGeymeta201508_FD_183976 | JGI IMG/M metagenome (GOLD analysis project Ga0210052, IMG submission 183976) | Groundwater microbial communities from Crystal Geyser aquifers in Utah, USA - Crystal Geyser metaG 2015-08 (SPAdes) (version 2) | ecosystem: Environmental > Aquatic > Deep subsurface >...
CGCCACCCAGAACACCGCACGGAAATCGTTGGCCCACCACAGCATCAGCCCCACCCCCAGCAACGGCCCGACAAATGCGCCCACCGTATCCAGCGACTGGCGCAAGCCGAACGCCGCGCCGCGAATTGCGGGCGGCGTGATATCGGCGAGCAGGGCATCGCGCGGCGCGCCGCGTATTCCCTTGCCGATGCGGTCGAGGAAGCGCGCACTCAACACCATGCCCACGCCGGATGCCAGCGCGAACATCGGCTTGGTCAGCGCACCCAATGCATAGCCGAATACCGCCAGCCCCTTGCGTTTGCCCAGATAATCGCTCAATACACCGGAGAACACTTTCACCAGCAGCGCGGTCGATTCGGCGATGCCCTCGATCACACCCACTGTCAGCGCGCTGGCTCCCAGCACCGTCACCATGAACAGCGGCAACAGGCTGTGGATCATCTCCGACGAAACATCCATCAGCAGGCTGACGAAGCCCAGCACCCACACGCCGTTGGGCATCCTGGCCAATGTTTTCTTGCCGATCTTCTGCATCATGCGTTTTTTCCCGGAGAAGTTTGCAGCTCGCGTAAAATGCGTGCCGCACTATAGCGCTGTCTCCTGCCAATCACTACATCATCACCGTGACCACTGAAGTCGAACGTTTCTTTTCCGAACACAGCCCGCTTGCCGCTGCAGTTGTCTCGTTTCGTCCGCGCGCGCAGCAGCACGAGATGGCGCTGGCCGTGGCCGAGGCGATCCGCGACAACGCCATTCTCGTGGTCGAGGCGGGCACGGGCACGGGCAAGACGTTCGCCTATCTGGTGCCGGCACTGCTGGCGGGCGGCAAGGTGGTGATCTCCACCGGCACCAAGAACCTGCAAGACCAGTTGTTCCAGAAAGACCTGCCGATGGTGCGCGACGCGCTGAAGGCACCGGTGTCGGTGGCGCTGCTCAAGGGGCGCTCCAACTATGTGTGTCACTATCATCTGGAACTGGCGCAATCGAACGGGCTGTTCAAGACGCGCGAGGATGTGAAGCATCTGGCGAAGATCGCGAATTACGCCAAGGTGACGCAGAGCGGCGACCGGAGCGGGCTGGCTGACGTGCCGGAGAATGCGCCGATCTGGATGCATGTGACGTCGACGCGCGACAATTGTCTCGGCCAGGAATGCCCGCAGCACGATGAATGTTTTGTACTGAAAGCACGCAAGGAGGCGATGGAGGCAGACGTCATCGTGGTCAACCATCACCTGTTCTTTGCCGATGTGATGCTGCGCGATGAAGGCGTGGCGGAGTTGCTGCCGGCCTGCAACACGGTGATCTTCGACGAGGCACACCAACTGCCGGAGACCGCGAGCCTGTTCTTCGGCAAGAGCCTGGCCACGTCGCAGTTATTCGATCTGGCGACCGATACAAGGGTTGAGGCACTGACCTCGGCCAAGGATTTCGCGCTGCTGCCGGTGGCGTGCGATGAACTGGAAAAAGCCGCGCGCGACCTGCGCCTGGCGTTCAAAAAGGAAGGGCGCATGGCGGCGGAGGCGACGGCGAACATCAGGGAATTTGCGCCGGCGCTGAAGACGCTGGACGAGAAGTTGTGCAAGCTATCCGGGTTGTTGGAGAAGCAGGCCGAACGCAGCGAAGGATTGGAGAATTGCTGGCAGCGCGCGCAGGAGTTGGCGGGCCAGTTGAAACACTGGCAAGACAACGATGTGCCGGAAACGGTGCGCTGGCTGGAAGTGTTCCATCATTCGCTGCAACTCAATTCCACGCCATTGTCCATCGCGGACATCTTTGCCAAACAGATCGGCGGCCATCCGCGCGCATGGATATTCACCTCGGCGACATTGGCGGTAAAGCAGAATTTCTCGCATTACCAGAACGAGATGGGATTGACGGAAGCGCGCACCGCGTGCTGGGACAGTCCGTTCGATTATCCGGAACAGGCGCTGCTGTATGTGCCGCAGCACCTGCCGGAGCCGAACACGGAGGGTTATACCGATGCCGTGGTGCAGGCCGCGCTGCCGCTGATCGAAGCGAGCCGGGGCAGGGCATTCCTGCTGTTCACCAGCTTGCGCGCGATGCAGCGCGCTTATGAGATTTTGCAGGCCGAGTTCGACCGCAAAAACCTGAAATATCCGCTGCTGATCCAGGGCGAAGGCTCGCGCAACGAATTGCTCTCGCGCTTCCGCGAGCACGGCAACGCGGTGCTGCTCGGCAGCCAGTCATTCTGGGAAGGGGTGGATGTGCGCGGCGAGGCGTTGTCGCTGGTTATCATCGACAAGCTACCGTTCGCGCCGCCGGACGATCCGGTGCTGGCGGCGCGCATCGCGGAGCTGAACCGGCAGGGGCGCAACGCCTTCATGGAATTCCAGTTGCCGCGCGCGATCATCAACCTGAAGCAGGGCGCGGGACGGCTGATCCGCGACGAGAACGACCGCGGCGTGCTGATGATCTGCGACCCGCGCTTGATCTCCAAGCACTACGGCAAGCGTATCTGGCAAAGCTTGCCGCCGTTCCGGCGCACGCGCGAGGAAAGGGAGGCGGTTGCTTTCTTCGGCAGGCAGGCCGGGCTTCAGCCCGACACCGACCACTAAAGAAACCAGGCGATGCCGCCCAACGCGCCAAAAAAGATTACCAGATGCAGCCACGTCCACATGGCGTAACGGCGGGCCAGCTTTTCCGCTGACACGTTGCTGATGAGGAAGAGCCGGTTATCCCGTGGTTTGAGCATGAAGTGGGTGTCTGCTTCTGCGCGCGCCTCGTCCAGGCGTTTGCGCGCCTCGCGTTTGGCGGCTTGCCGCGCCAGCAGCCACTCGTCCATGTCGAGCAGTCCGTTGCTGTTCAGATCGAAGCGCTGCAGCATGTTTGCATTGTCCAGCTTCCATTCGTACAGAACCTGTTTCACCAATTCGTCGTGGGTAACCGGATTGTTGCTGCCGCCGATTGTCTTGAATTCACCCAGCACATAAACCTCGTCCGTTTCCAGCAGTTTCCATTCGGTATAGCGCTCGTTGCCAACCTGCCAGTTATCCATGTGCCGCGCGATAATTTCGGCACCGCGCGGGTCGATCACACAACTGCCGCTGCCATCATCGAGGCGGAAGGGTGCGCTGCTTTCCCCCGTGCCCACCGTGCGCCACTGATTTTTGTGGTTTTTGCGCTCGACCTTGTAGCAATACCAGAGGCAGGGGAGCAGCAAGTATTTGCTCAGAATGGGCGCGCCTTCCCGCCGCGCATTTCCCAGCAGTTCGACATAACCCTGCGCCGCCGAAGCGATGCGCGAGGTGGGGGTGCCGACAATCAGGCGATGTCTGCGCAAAACAGAGAGCCAGGCGAACAGGCTGATGACTGCCATGCTGCCAAGAATCCATAACCATGCCGTGCGGGATGCCAAATGAAAACCGGCAAGCAGCAAGATGAGCTGCCCGCCGGAGGTGATGAGTTGCGTGTACTGGCGGCGCAAGGAGGTGAGCACCCAAATCCCCTTTGCCGCCGCCGGGCGCTGCTTAGAAACGGAAGCCCAGTTTGACGCTAACCGAATCTGCCGAGCCGGTCTTGTCATATTCCGCCGCCAGATTGGCCAGGCCAAAATTCAGGTTGCTGCCGACGAACCATTTGGTTTGCGAGAAAGTTTCCTTGGCAAATCCGGTGGCGGCACCGGGGTTGCTGTTGGTCCACACTTTGCCGGCGCCGGCATAGGGAGTGAGCATGGCGAATCCCTTGGAAATTGAGACATCCAGACCCTTGGTGTCGAGCGAGAGCTGATTCACGCCGGTGAGCTTGGTGAGCGAACCGCGTACTGCGACAGCGGGCATTGCGACGCCGCCCGGCAGGACAGCCCAGCGCAGTTCGCCGCCAAAAAGTTTGATGTCGGTGGTCGGCACCGCGGAGAAGAAGGCGCCAATGTCGACATTCAGCGGCAAGCCTTTGGTCACGTGCAGCTTGGGCACGTACAGCTTGCTGATATTGTGCCCGGTCAGAGTCGTCCACAGTGGCGCGCTCTTGGCCAGATCGGTCTGGGTCACTTCCAGGCCAAGGTCAAAGCCGGTCACCCCCATCGATTCTGCCGGGACCAGTCCCTTGTAGCTGAGGGCGGAACCCAGATCCTTGGAAACGTTTAGAAAGTCGGTCTGTGTGCCCAATGCGCCGATATTGATACTTGCGGCCAGAACGGGTTGGGCAAGCGCCAGGGTTGCGGTCAATACGAGCAGTTTTTTCATGTGGTCTTCCTTTTTTTGGGTGGTAAGAGTTTGCCGACGACCGTTCCTGCGTCGGGCGGCGGGCCGTCAGATCGCACCTGACAGGGGTAAGTTCCTAGTCGAATAAGGATTTGATATTGACATCCGTTTTTTCGGCGGCGGCGAATTCCAGCAACGGTTTGGGTTGGTAGGCGAACACGTTGGCGATCAGCACCGCCGGAAATTGCTCAATACCGACATTGTAGATATTGACCGATTCGTTATACAACTCGCGCCGGTCGGCGATGCCGTTCTCCAGTCCGGTGATGCGGTTCTGCAATTGCATGAAATTTTCGTTGGTCTTGAGTTCCGGGTAGGCTTCCGCCACCGCGAAAATATTGCCCAGTCCCATGCGCAACATACCCTCCGCTTTGCCCAGCGCGGCGATATCCTGCCCTTCGCGCGCGCTTTGCACCTGCGAGCGCGCTTCGATCACGCGTTGCAGGGTCTCCTGCTCGAACTGTTTGTATTGCTTGCACACCTCGACCAGTTTGGGCAGTTCGTCGTGGCGCTGCTTGAGCAGCACGTCGATGTTGGCCCACGCCTTGCTCACCGCATGTTTCAGGTTGACCAGGTAGTTGTACAGGCTGATACCGTAAATCAGCGCGACGATGCAGATGCCCAGCAGAATGAGGCCGCTAGTCATGTTGATGCTCCTTTCGGGACGGGATGGTTGCGGCGCATCATAAAACAATTTGTCGCAGTTTCGCTAATTCAGAGTTTCAGGCGTTTGGTGGTCAGCACCGCACCCGGATCGTTTTGCCAGATTGCCGGATCGGCATCGACGTATAGCTCGATTTCAATGCCATCCGGATCATGAATGTAGAGCGACTGGCTCACGCCGTGGTCGCTCATGCCGAAAATGCTGACGCCGCGCGCTTCCAGTTGGATTTTACAGGCACGCAACTCGTCCAGACTGTCGCCCACCTTGAAAGCAACGTGATACAGACCGACCGCGCCGGGATCGGCAGGCGGTGAATCGGCGCCGATCTGCAGCAGGCCTAAATCGTGGTGATTTTGACTAAAGGAAAAAAATGCCATGGCACCGCCGTGGCGCGCGACTTCACGCATACCCAGCACGTCGCGGTAAAAGGCGGAGGAGCGTTCGAGGTTGCCGACTTTGAGCACGACATGGCCCAGCGATTTGATCTGCATGACCGGCTCCCCGTTGCACAATCCCAATACGTTGCGGCCGTTACTGGCCGAAGAATTCCTTCACCTTGCCCATCCACGATTTGGCGCGCGGGTTATGGCGGGCCGAGTCCGACTGGCTGATCTCCTCGAACTCGTGCAACAGTTCCTTCTGGCGCTCGGTCAGGTTGGACGGCGTCTCCACGATGACGTGGCAATGCAGATCGCCGTGCGCGTGGGTGCGCATGCCCTTGATGCCCTTGCCGCGCAGGCGGAACTGCTTGCCGCTCTGCGTCTCGGCCGGAATTTTGATGCGTGCCGCGCCGTCCAGGGTGGGAATTTCGATCTCGCCGCCGAGCGCTGCGGTGGTGAAACTGATCGGCATTTCGCAATGCAGGTCGTCGCCGTCGCGCTCGAACATGCTGTGCGGCTTGATATGGATCTCCACATACAGGTCGCCGTGGGGCGCGCCGTGGGAACCGGCTTCGCCGTGGCCGCTGTGGCGCAAACGCATGCCGCTGTCGATGCCTGCGGGAATCTTGATTTCCAGCGTCTTTTGCTTTTTCACCCGGCCGGAACCGTGGCAAGCGGGGCAGGGCGAGCTGATCTGCTTGCCGCTGCCGTGGCAGCGCGGACAGCTCTGCTGGATGGAGAAGAAACCCTGTTGTACGCGCACCTGGCCGTGGCCGCCGCAGGTGGAGCAAGTGACCGGTGTGGTGCCCGGTTTGGCGCCGGAGCCATGGCAGGTCTCGCACTCTTCCATGACCGGGATGCGGATCTGTTTCTCGGCACCGCGTGCCGCTTCTTCCAGCGTAATTTCCATGTTGTAGCGCAGATCGGCACCGCGATGAACCTGGCTGCGCCCGCCACGGCCACCGCCGAAGATATCTCCGAAAATATCGCCAAAATCGAAACCCTGTGCGCCACCGCCAAATCCGCCGCCGCCCATGCCGCCGGTCTCGAACGCGGCATGGCCGTACTGGTCATAAGCCGCGCGTTTCTGTCCGTCGGACAAGGTCTCGTAGGCCTCCTTCGCTTCCTTGAAGTGCTCTTCCGCTTTCGGATTGTCCGGATTGCGATCGGGATGGTGCTTCATCGCCAGCTTGCGATAAGCCTTTTTAATGTCTTCCTCCGATGCGTCGCGATTGACGCCGAGGACTTCGTAGTAGTCGCGCTTGCTCATGTTTTTTCCATGTGACGGTGGGGCGCATGCGCCCCACCGGTTGCAACATCAAGAGTGGTGAGTCTTATTTTTTATCGTCTTTGACTTCGGTAAATTCGGCATCCACCACATCGGCATCGTCCGCCTTGGCTTCCGCTTGCGCGCCGCCCTGTGCCGCCTGCGCCTTGGCCTGCTCGGCGGCGTACATCTTCTCGCCCAACTTCTGCGCGGCGGTCGCCAGTGCTTCGGTCTTGGCTTCGATGGCGGTTTTGTCGTCGCCTTTCACCACTTCTTCAGCTTCCTTCACCGCAGCTTCGATAGCGGACTTTTCTTCAGCGGACAGTTGTTCGCCATATTCTTTCAGCGACTTGTTGGTGGAGTGGATCAGCGCGTCCAACTGGTTGCGCGCGGTTACCAGTTCCATTGTCTTCTTATCCTCGTCGGCATGTGCCTCGGCATCGGCCACCATGCGTTGAATTTCTTCTTCGCTCAAGCCGGAACTGGCCTTGATGGTGATATTGGCTTCCTTGCTGGTGGCCTTGTCCTTGGCGCTCACATGCAGGATGCCGTTCGCGTCGATGTTGAACGTCACTTCGATCTGCGGCATGCCGCGCGGGGCGGGCGGGATGTCGGACAGGTTGAACTGGCCCAGGCTCTTGTTGCCGGAAGCCATTTCGCGCTCGCCCTGCAGCACGTGGATGGTCACCGCCGACTGGTTGTCGTCAGCCGTGGAGAACACTTGCGACGCCTTGGTGGGGATGGTGGTGTTCTTCTTGATCAGTTTGGTCATCACGCCACCCATGGTTTCGATACCCAAAGACAGAGGAGTCACGTCCAGTAGCAGCACGTCCTTAACTTCGCCCTGCAGCACGCCGCCCTGGATCGCCGCGCCTACTGCCACGGCTTCGTCCGGGTTCACGTCCTTGCGCGGTTCCTTGCCGAAGAACTCCTTCACCTTCTCCTGCACCTTGGGCATACGGGTTTGCCCGCCGACCAGGATTACATCGGTGATCTCGGCATTGGAAACCCCCGCGTCCTTCATGGCGATCTTGCACGGCTCGATGGTGCGCGCGATCAAATCCTCCACCAGGCTTTCCAGCTTGGCGCGGGTGATCTTCACGGCCAGGTGTTTCGGGCCGCTGGCATCGGCGGTGATGTAGGGCAGATTGACTTCGGTCTGCTGCGCGGACGACAGCTCGATCTTGGCTTTTTCCGCCGCGTCTTTCAGGCGCTGCAGGGCCAGCATGTCCTTCTTCAGGTCGATGCCGCTTTCCTTCTTGAATTCTTCCACCAGATACTCGATCACGCGCATGTCAAAGTCTTCGCCGCCGAGGAAGGTATCGCCGTTGGTGGACAGCACTTCGAACTGGTGCTCGCCGTCGATTTCGGCGATCTCGATAATGGAGATGTCGAACGTTCCGCCGCCCAGGTCATACACCGCGATCTTGCGGTCGCCTTCCTGCTTGTCCATGCCGAACGCCAGCGCCGCCGCGGTCGGCTCGTTGATGATGCGCTTCACGTCCAGGCCGGCGATGCGGCCCGCGTCCTTGGTGGCCTGGCGCTGGCTGTCGTTGAAGTAGGCGGGAACGGTGATGACCGCTTCGGTGACCGGTTCGCCCAGATAATCTTCGGCGGTCTTTTTCATCTTCATCAGCACTTCGGCGGAAATTTCGGGCGCGGAGATATCCTTGCCGCGCACTTTGACCCAGGCATCGCCGTTTTTCGCCTTGACGATTTCGTAAGGCACCATGGCGATATCTTTTTGCACCATCGGCTCCTCGAAGCGGCGGCCGATCAGGCGCTTCACGCCGTACAGGGTGTTTTGGGGGTTGGTTACGGCCTGGCGCTTGGCGGGTGCGCCCACCAGCACTTCACCGTCCTCCATGTAGGCGATGATGGACGGCGTGGTGCGTGCGCCCTCGGCGTTCTCGACCACCTTGGTCTTGCCGTTTTCCATGATGGCCACGCAGGAGTTCGTCGTGCCCAGGTCGATACCAATAATTTTTCCCATGATGCTTTCCTTTCAGTTGAATTCGTAAAAATTGGACATTTACATTGCCTCGCCGCCCAACATCAGGGCGACTATCGAATATTTCAAGAGGCTGATTCCTTTGCTTTTGCGACCATCACCAACGCCGGGCGCAACACGCGGTCGTTCAGCGTATAGCCTTTTTGCATCACGCTGACCACAGTGTTGGCTTCCTGCTCGCTTTCCACCACGCCGATGGCCTGGTGTTTGTGCGGATCGAGCTTTTCGCCGACCGGGTTCACTTCCTTGATGTTGAACTTATCGAACACGCTGGAAAGCTGCTTCAACGTCAGTTCCATGCCGCTCTTGAAGCTTTCGACGTTCTCCGTCTGCACTGCCAATCCGGCTTGCAGGCTGTCCATCACCGCCAGCATCTCGCCGGAGAAGCGCTCCACCGCGAATTTCTGTGCCTTGCTGACATCCTCGGCGGCGCGGCGGCGAATGTTCTCGCCTTCGGCCTTGGCATACATCCAGGCGTCATAGTGTTCCTGCGCCTTGCGTTCGGCTTCCTGCAACATCTCTTCGATGCCTGGAACCTTGTCGGCGGTCGAATTGGTCTCGTTTTCCGGCGCGGCCTCAACTGTCTGTTGCCCGATCTTTTGTGTATTTTCCTGCTGTTCCATGAGTCTCTCCATTTATGACTTGACGGATTGTGGGGGCTGAATCCCGTGTTTCAAGAGCCGGGACAAAAATAATCCGACCGATGGTTCTGTGGCGTTGCTGGCAGCGGTGGAATACCGCTGGTAGCATGTCGCCCTCCAACAAAATCATGGTCTGCAAATTTCTATGGCTGCACTGGGTTATTCCGCGCCGGGTTCTGTCTGGCCAGAACGCGTGATTGTGGTCTGTATTGTTGCGCTGCTGCATCTGGTGCTGTTCGCAGTCTGGCTCATGCAGCCGCGCCCGCCACAGATCGCGGTGAGGGAGATATCCATCTCTTTCGCCAATCTGCAAAGGCCGCAGACTGAAGTAGAATCGCAACCTGTAATCAAGCCGGAATCCAATCCCGCCCCCCGCGCGCGCGCGAACAAGCCGGAAGCGCCGGTCGCCGCCAAGCCGCAAGTGCGGGAAGAATCAATCCCGGCCGCACCGGCCATTGAAACCCCAACCTCTCCCATCCAACTGGATGCCGAACCCGATTATCGTGCCGACTATTTGAATAACCCGCGCCCCCCTTATCCCATGATGGCGCGACGCATGGGCTATCAGGGTAAAGTGATTCTGAACGTTGAAGTACTGGCGGACGGCAAAGTGGGGGAAGTGAGGCTTGAACAAGGCTGTGGCTACAGGATTCTGGACGAGGCTGCACTGCAAACTGTCAAGACATGGCGTTTTTCCCCCGCGCGTCGCCTCGGTCGGCCGGTCACCCGGTGGTTCCTGGTTCCAATCAAATTTTCTTTGAAGGATTAAGCACTATGCCCCCATTCTTTCCAGTCAACTCGCCGATTGTCGTGGCGACGCTGTTGTTGCTGATCCTTCTGTCGATGGTGACCTGGTCGATTGCGCTATTCAAACTATGGAAGCAATGGCAAGCACGGCGCGATGATCGCGCCTTCAACGACACTTTTTGGGCGGTGCGTGAATGGCATGATGCGGGCAAAGTAGCCGGCACCAGCAAGGGCGATATTGCGCGCCTCGCCCAGGCGGGCTTTACCGAACTCGAAACTCTCAGCGGCACACAACAGGATTTAAAGCATTCCGGCGCGCCACAGGATGTGCTTGAGCGCATGCTGCGTCAGCAGTTGCAGAACATCCAGCGCTATCACGAGCGCGGCCTAGCAGAGCTGGCGACCATCGGCTCCACCGCGCCATTCGTGGGGTTGTTCGGCACTGTATGGGGCATTATGCATGCGCTACAGGAGATAGGCAGCAGCGGCACGGCCTCGCTGGACGTGGTGGCCGGTCCGATTGGCGAGGCGCTGATTGCCACCGCCATCGGCATCGCCACCGCGCTGCCCGCGGTGCTCGCCTATAACTTCTTCCTGCGCCGTTTAAGGGTGCATCTGACCGACCTGGAGAATTTTGCCCACGACTTCCTGCGCCTGGCGCAGAAGCACGATTTTAAGTTGTAAGGAGGAAATATGGCATTCGGCAATGTCCCCGAGGAAGGCGACAGCATGATGAGCGAGATCAACGTCACGCCGTTGGTGGACGTGATGCTGGTGTTGCTGGTCGTGTTTATTATCACCGCGCCATTGCTGGCGCCGCAGTCCCTCAAGATCAACCTGCCCAAGACCGAAGCCGTGGCGCATGACAACACGCTAAAAAAATTCAGTTTGGCTATCAACGCCAAAGGAGAGGTTTTTTATGAATCGTTACATCTGAACGAAGACGCGCTTGCACAGATGCTTGGGGCGCATGCTGCCGATCCAAGTTTCGAATTGCAGATTCAAGCAGACGCGGCGGTGCCTTATGGCAGGGTGGCGCAAATCATGGCAATCGCTCAAAAATCAGGGATAGCCAGGCTATCTTTCCTTACCGTGACAGCAAAATGACATTTAGGCCACCTCTAAAAATCTATTTTGCTGGCGAATCGCTGCGTTGCGCGGTGCTCGCCTCCTCGCCTGTCTACTTGATATGTCTCGTCGTCTGCGCTCCGTGCGCCTTGCGCTTCATCCCGCAAAAGTGAATGTTTAGAGGTGCCCTTTATACAAATATTTTCAGCCCTGAAAACAATAAGATGGGAGTGAAAAGTTAATGTTGAAAGTGCTGTTCGTCTGCATGGGCAACATATGCAGATCACCCACCGCCGAGGCGGTGTTTCGCCACTATGTGGAAAATGCCGGACTATCGGAAAACATACATATCGATTCGGCGGGAACGCACGATTATCACATCGGTGACCCGCCGGACGCACGCACAAGACATGCGGCACAGCAGCGCGGCTATAACATGGATGGATTGCGCGGGCGTCAGGTAAGCGCGGAGGATTTCAACCGGTTTGACTATGTGCTGGCGATGGACAAGGCGAATCTCGTCATCCTGCAACGTCTCGCGCAAACGGTCGGTGGCAATCCCCAACTGTTTCTCGAATACGCCCGCCGCCACGCCGAACGCGAAGTGCCGGATCCTTACTACGGCGGCGCCGACGGCTTCGAGCGGGTGCTTGATTTGATTGAGGATGCGGCGGAGGGGTTGCTGGAACACCTGCGGCAACGTCATCTGCGGGAGTAAATCCAAAAACTTTTCGGATCAACAGCGCAAATATGGCAGCCGAAAAAAAACGCGCGGCATGCCGCGCGTTTCTTGTCAGTGCCCCCGAACTTATTTGGACGGGCGGGTCTCCACCATTTGCAGCGGCTCGCTGTTTTCCATGGTGTAGATTTCGCGCGGACGCTGGCGACGGCGCGGCGCACGGTCGCGTCGTTCCGGCGCTACCGCCACACTGGCAACCTTGTTTGGATCGGTTTCGATCAAAGTCAGGCCACTGGCGTTCAGGTCTGCGCTGATTGGCGCGGCAGCGAGGGCGGTCGCCACCGGAGCCCGGACTGGCGCTGCGACCGGTTTCTGTATCGGGTAGCACACCACTTCGGTCGGGGTGAGCGGGCGCGCCATGCCGACCGGATAGGCAACGTATTCCGAAGGCTGGAGGCGGGCAGGGGCGGTGTTGCGGGCAACATTGGCTTCCTGCGTCGGGCTGACCGGGTTCTCTCCGTTGTCGTTTTCCGGCGGCAGCTCGCGCCGCCCGCGTTCGCGCCGGCCGCCGCGCCGGCCGCGTTTGCGTCCTTCGCGCGAAGGTGCTCCGTCGGCTTGCTGTTCCGCTATTGTGGCAGTGGCGGTTTCCAGCACCGGTTTGGTTCCAATGTTTTCCTGACGCGGGGCTCGCGGTTGCTGGCGCTCCTTGCGGTTTTGCGGTTTGCCTTGGTCGACCATCTCCGTTGTTGCAGCTTGGCGCTGGTTGTCGCCGCGTTCGCGGCGGGGTTTGTTGCCGTTTCCGGCGCGCTCGCGCCGCTGACGGGTGCCACCCTCGTTGCGCTCACCGCGTTCGCGCCGCTGCGGGTTGCGCCCGCCGCGTGACGGACTGGCAATTTTTGCCGGTTCGCTTTCACCGCCAAGGGACTTGAGCCAGCCGACCAGCGTTGCCAGCAGGGAAGTTTTCTTTTCTGTTTTTCCCCCATGCTTGGGCGCGGGCTGGGCCGGCGTCACGTTGCGCACGGCGGCCTGCGGGCGTTGGGCCACCTTGGTTTCCGCCGCAGTTTCCGGCGCCGCGGTTTCCGGCGTGGTGACCAGTTTGTAGCTGGCTTGCAAATGCTCGGCCGTGATGTCATCCATGCGCAGACGGGTCACGCTGTAATGCGGCGTTTCCATGTGCGGATTGGGGATCAGGATGACCCTGACCTTCAGGCGATTCTCAATGCGGGAGATGTCGGCGCGTTTTTCGTTGAGCAGGAAAGTGGCAACATCGACCGGCACTTGCACATGGATGGCGGCGCTACTTTCCTTCATCGCCTCTTCCTGGATCAGACGCAGGATATTCAAAGCGGAAGATTCGGTGCCGCGGATATGGCCGATGCCGTTGCAGCGCGGGCAGGTGGTGTGGTTGCCTTCTTCCAGGCTGGGGGCCAGACGTTGCCGCGATAGTTCGAGCAGGCCGAAACGCGAAATCTTTGCGGTCTGGATGCGGGCGCGGTCGAAATGCATGGCATCGCGCAGGCGGTCTTCCACCGCGCGCTGGTTCTTGCCGGATTCCATGTCGATGAAGTCGATAACGACCAAACCGCCCAAGTCGCGCAGGCGCATCTGACGGGCAATCTCGTCGGCCGCCTCCAGATTGGTGTTGAGCGCGGTGGCTTCGATATCGCCGCCGCGTGTGGCGCGCGCGGAGTTGATGTCGATGCTGGTCAGCGCCTCGGTGTGGTCGATCACGATAGCGCCGCCGGAAGGCAGGTTGACCTGGCGCGCGTGCGCGGATTCGATCTGGTGTTCGATCTGGAAGCGCGAGAACAGAGGCACATCGTCCTGGTATCGCTTGATGCGATCAACGTGATCCGGCATCACCGTGCCCATGAATGCCTGTGCCTGTTCAAAGATGTCATCCGTGTCGATCAGGATTTCGCCGATATCCGGGTTGAAATAATCGCGGATGGCTCGCACCACCAGACTGCTTTCCAGATAGATCAGCGAAGGGGCTTTTTCGGATTTGGCCGCGCCCTCGATGGCATCCCACAGTTGCTTGAGGTAATCCAGATCCCATTGCAATTCTTCCGCATTGCGGCCGATACCGGCGGTGCGGGCGATGATGCTCATGCCTTTCGGCACTTCCAGTTGCCCCAGCACATCGCGCAACTCGTTGCGGTCTTCGCCCTCGATGCGGCGCGACACGCCGCCGCCGTTCGGGTTGTTCGGCATCAACACGATGTAGCGTCCGGCCAGGCTGATGTAGGTGGTCAGTGCCGCGCCCTTGTTGCCGCGCTCGTCTTTTTCCACCTGCACCAGCAGTTCCTGGCCTTCTTTCAAGGCTTCCTTGATGCTGGGTCGGTTGCCGGCACCGGACTGGTAATACTGCGGGGAGACTTCTTTAAAGGGGAGGAAGCCGTGGCGGGTGCCGCCGTACTCGACGAAACAGGCTTCAAGACTGGGTTCGATGCGGGTGATAACGGCTTTGTAAATATTGCTTTTGCGTTGTTCCTTGCCGGCGGTTTCGATGTCGAGGTCAACGAGTTTCTGACCATCAACAATCGCGACGCGGAGTTCTTCCGGCTGCGTCGCATTGAATAACATGCGTTTCATTTTTTTCTCCCGCGCTCTGACACGGGCAGGGCAAAGCTACGCGCCGTTTAGCGCGCGAGAATTCGGATGTTCGGTTGTTGCTGAATAAGGTCCAAGTTCTTGTTCTCGTTGTTAGCTTGTCTGACTCTGTGTGCCGCCGATTGGTTGAGGGCAACACACTAAAATTTATCTGCTGGTGCTTAGAGCGCGCAAATCATTTACCATCACTGCTTGTCTCCGGTGAGTGAGATAACCGGGCGGGGCTGCTTTGTCGGCGGCTTGATTGCCTGCCTTGGGTTGGACGGGGAAAAATAGACATCCCGTTTCGACAAAGGCGCACACGCGAGGGGCGAGTATATTCAAAATGAACAGTTTGAGCAAAGAATCCGTCACTTGGGTCGAAATTGACGAAGGTGGCGAAGGGCAACGCATCGACAATTTCCTGTTCCGGCACCTGAAAGGCGTGCCCAAGAGCCATATCTACCGCATCCTGCGCGGGGAAGTGCGGGTCAACAAGAAGCGCATCGACCAGACCTATCGCCTGCAATTTGGCGATATCCTGCGCATTCCGCCGATCCGGGTGGCGGAAAAACCGGACACTTCATTCATTCCCGCCTGTGAATTTCCGGTTTTATTCGAGGACGAGGCGCTGCTTGCCATCGACAAACCCGCCGGGACGGCCGTCCATGGCGGCAGCGGGGTTAGTTTTGGGGTGATCGAACAATTGCGCCGGGCGCGGCCGCAGGCGAAATGTCTGGAGCTGGTGCATCGGCTCGACCGCGAGACATCGGGTGTGCTGCTGGTGGCGAAGAAGCGCTCGGCGCTGACCGGGATGCACGAGATTATGCGCGAAGGGAACAGCGACAAGCGATATCTGACGCTGGTGCTGGGGGCATGGCAGAACACCAAGCAGCATGTGAAATTGCGGCTGCACAAATTCGACACCCCGCAAGGCGAGAAGCGGGTGATGGTGCGCGAAGACGGCCAGACGGCACATACCATCTTCACCCTGCAACAGCGCTGGCCCGGATTCAGCCTGCTCGAAGCACAACTCAAGACCGGGCGCACCCACCAGATCCGCGTGCATCTGTCGCACTTGGGCTTTCCCATCGCCGGCGACGCCAAATACGGCGACTTCGCGCGCAACAAGGAACTGATGAAGCAGGGCCTGAAGCGCATGTTCCTGCACGCCCATACCATCGCCTTCAACCATCCGCTCACGGGCGAGCCACTGAACATCACTGCACCGCTGGCGCCGGAACTGCAAAAATTCCTCGACCGGCTGGGCAAAACCGCGTGAGCCAACCCGCCTATTCGGAGCGCGCCCTGCTACTGACCCTCGCGGGCATACAGTTCAGCCATGTGCTGGATTTCATGATCATGATGCCGCTGGGGCCTATCCTGATGAGCGAACTGGGTATCAGCACGCATGAATTTGGCTTGCTGGTGGCGTCCTACAGTTTCAGCGCCGCCGTATCGGGGTTGCTGGGGGCAACCTTTGTCGATCGCTTCGAGCGCAAGCGTCTGTTGCTGATTGTTTTTCTGCTGTTCGGCCTGGCCACACTGGCCTGCGCGCTGGCGCCGGGCTACGTTACCCTGATTGCCGCGCGTTGCATGGCCGGCGCGTTCGGCGGGGTGCTGGGGGCGTTGATCCAGACCATCGTCGGCGACACCATCCCGTTCGCGCGCCGCGCCAAGGCCAGCGGCATCGTCGCCACCGCATTTTCCGTCTCCACCGTCGCAGGGGTGCCGCTGTCGCTGTGGCTGGCCAGCCTGTTCCACTGGCGCGCGCCCTTCGTCTTTATCGTGGTGCTGGTGATGCTATTCCTGCTGGTGGCGATGCGCGTGTTGCCCGAGCTGCGTCACCACTTGAGCCGGGAGAAACGTGCCCATCCCTTCATCGATCTATTCGCGGTGATGCGCGACGGCAACCACTGGCGCGCGATGACCCTGTCGGCGATGCTCATCTTCGCCGGATTCACCGTGATCCCGTACATCACGGTGTATGCAGTGCACAACATCGGCATCAGCCAGCACGACATCGCCTATATCTATCTCGCGGGCGGGGCGGCCACGCTGTTCACCGCGCGCGCCATCGGCCACTGGGCGGATGCGGCGAGCAAAATACAGGTCTATCGCATCGTCGCCACCGGTGCCATGCTACCCATTCTGCTGGTGACGCAGGTGGAGCAACTCTCGCTTGGGATGTTCCTGGTGTTCACCACGCTGTTCTTCGTGCTGGTTTCCGGCCGTTTCATCCCCGCCATGGCCATCATCACCTCGGCCGCCCAGCCCAGACTGCGCGGGACGTTCATGTCGCTGAATGCCACCGTGCAATCGCTGTCGATGGGATTGGCCGCGACCTTGAGCGGTTTCATCATTACCCAGGATACTGCGGGCAGAATCGTCGGTTACCAAAACGTCGGCTATGTGGCGATCGCCGCCAATCTGTTGGGGATTTGGTTCGTCTCGCGCATCGTGATGCACGATGCTCCGGCCAATCTGCCGGACGTTGCGCCGAAATAAGCGGTAATCTTTTCCCCCGGGTTGCCGATACAACGTGTAATCGAGCAACGAAAGGAGCTGTCATGCAATTCGTGCCCAGTATTCCACTCGCGACGACCTCGCCTGCCACCCGCCCGGTCAAAGAGCTGACCGGCGTGCAGGCGGTGAAGCCGGTGCACCCGCGCGAGCCGGAGTCGGCGCCGCTCCGGCATGAGGTTGTGCCTGCCGCGTATCCGCAAGGAAGCCTGCCCGCCGAAGATCGGCGCAAGGCTTGTCGCCGCATCCGTAACCAGAAGGTGTTGATCGAGTTGCGTTCAGGGCTGGATCGGCGTCAGCACAACCTGATGGAAGGCGGTGTGGCCGATCATATTGATGAAAAGGCCTAGCGTTTGGCGCGTGACAGGAACACCGTCACTTCCTCGCGGTCGTGGTAGAGCTGCTTGGCCTCCAGCCGGTAGTGCAGGCCTTTCTTGTTGAGCGCGCTTTGAATCGCGCTGAGTGCGGCCTGTAACGCGGCGACGCGTTTTTTCATCGGCAGTTTCAGATTGAATATCGCATGGGTGGTCAGTCCGTCGACGAACCACTCGGTCATCAGGGCGGCGACCCGCTGCGGCTGTTCCACCATGTCGCACACCAGCCAGTCCACCGGGCGTTGCGGACGGAATTTGAAGCCGTCCTGGCGCAGATGGCGGATGGCCGGATGGCTGGCCGCCGCGCCTTTGAGCGGGCCGTTGTCCACGGCGGTGACTTTCAGACCGCGTTGCACCAGTTGCCAGGTCCAGCCACCGGGGGCGGCACCCAGATCGACCGCCGTCATCTTCGGCTTCAGCCATTGCGCCTGTTCCCGTTTGTCCAGGAACACTTCGAACGCTTCGGCCAGTTTCAGGTAGGAACGGCTGGGCGCATCGCTCGCCATACCGACGCGGTGGATGCCGTTGAGCGCATCGTTGCTGTTGCGCGGGTCGCTGCTGGCGATGAGGGCACGCTGTTCGGCGGGGAAGAAGATATGCAGGCGCGACGCGGTGGGGCAGAGCCCTCCGGTGCGGGAGCGACTGCATTGCACCTCCTCCCGCAATCGGCTGGCTTCGCCAGTAACGTGTCGGAGGTGCAGGCGCGGAAGAGTGGGATCATCCAGCAGGCGCGAGTTCTCGCGCAGCGCCGCTTCCAGCAAGGGCTGGAAGCGTTTGCAGAATCCGGACAGTGTCTTGCCGTCGTTGGTGTCGGGCACTTCGAGATAGAGTGCACCGAATTGCGCAGGCACCTCCGGAATGGCTGCGAATATCGGCAAGAGCCGATCGCGTTCCGCCAGGTCGTTCACCTCGCCATGCAGCGTCAGCAACTGGCGCGCAAAAGTGAGCCGGCGGTAAGCCAATTTGGCTTTGCCTTGCAGTATCAGGAAGCCACTGTTCTCTGCGGCCTCGATGACTTTGGCCTGGGTCTCTTCCGCGCAATCACGTTCGAAACCGGGACGGCAATAAACCAGCCAGGTGGGAAGCGT
>Ga0210052_1000962_pt1 | contig 18130 bp, 13 predicted proteins | sample CryGeymeta201508_FD_183976 | JGI IMG/M metagenome (GOLD analysis project Ga0210052, IMG submission 183976) | Groundwater microbial communities from Crystal Geyser aquifers in Utah, USA - Crystal Geyser metaG 2015-08 (SPAdes) (version 2) | ecosystem: Environmental > Aquatic > Deep subsurface >...
GATGGTCATCATTTCACTCATCGACATCCGACATTCTCGTCTTCGTATTCTGGAGCCGTCTTCAATGAGTTGCTTTTGCCATTCAGGGATAAATACTTTGCAAAAATCATCGACATCACAAAATAATTCGACTAGGTTCTTCATGCCTGTTCCTCTGTTGGTTCCCACTTTCTTGGTCGAAAGATCGGATCTTGGAACAGGCATTTAGTTCAATTTCTTAAACAGGATTGGGGTTAATTAGCTAAGGTGCGAGCTGCAAAAAAAAGCCACCCTCAAAGAGGGTGGCTTAAGTGTTACGGCCATTGGGTTGATGTTTTACGCCGCTTGCGCTTCTTCCTTGGCGCTTGGTTTAGGCGCTTCGTCCTCGCTCACTACCTCATGACTGAGCAAATACTCGAAGGCCGCTAGTGACGCTTTGGCTCCTTCGCCCATGGAAACAATGATCTGTTTGTAAGGCACGGTGGTTACATCGCCACACGCAAAGATACCTGGTTCAGAGGTGTGACATTTATTGTCTATCTCTATTTCACCGTGGCGGCTGAGGTTTACCACACCCTGCATAAATTGACTGTTTGGTACCAAACCAATTTGCACAAATACACCAGAAAGCGGCAACGTTGTGGTGGCTTGACTTGCACGATCTTGATAAGTAATACCGGTCACTTTACCGTTTTGTGCCACGATTTCTTTGGTGGCGACATTGCGCAGTATCGTAATGTTGTCGCGTTTTTGTGCTTGTTTTACCAGAACTTGATCGGCTTTTAATTCGGGCATGAACTCAAACACGGTTACTGATTTGACGATCCCAGCAAGGTCAAGTGCTGCCTCAATACCAGAGTTGCCACCGCCAATCACGGCCACGTCTTTGCCTTTAAAAAATGGGCCATCACAGTGTGGGCAGTAGGCCACGCCGTTGCCGATATTTTCTTTTTCCCCCGGTACGCCAAGCTCGCGCCAGCGTGCACCGGTGGCCACAATCAAACTGCGCGTTTTAATCTGCTCGCCAGAGGAAAGGGTCAGGGTTTTGATATCGCCTTTTTCGATGTTCGTCACTCGCACGTGCTCTTTGAGACTTATTTCATAATCCTGCATGTGCGCTAACAAGTTGCCCACCAGTTTGGGGCCAGTGGTTTTGGGCACAGAAATTAAATTTTCGATTCCCATGGTGTCCTTGACTTGGCCACCAAAACGGTCTGCCACCACGGTGACTTTCAGCCCTTTACGTGCACTATAAATCGCCGCGCTTACCCCTGCTGGACCACCACCTACCACTACCACGTCTTGCATGGGGAGGGTGCTGCTCACATTGCTTTGTTTCAAGCTTGGGTCGCGCTCTAACAATTTATCGATCAGCATGGCCGCATCAACTTTGCCGTTGGCGAATAATTCGCCATTTAGATAAACACTTGGCACACCTTGAATATCACGTTGATTGACTAGGGTTTGAAACAAACCGCCATCAATCATCTCGCTTGAAATTTTTGGGTTAAGTAGGGCAAATTGATTGAGTGCTTGCACTACGTCTGGGCAGTTATGGCAACTCAGACTGATAAACACTTCAAAGTGTAATTCGTCACTGACACCCTGAACCAGTTTCTTGACGCTATCATCAAGTTTTAGCTCTCTTCCTGATGCGTGCAACATTGCCAGCACCAAGGAATTAAATTCATGTCCACCGGGAATGCCTGAAAAACGGATGCCGGTGTCATCGCCATCAGCTTCGATTAAAAAGCTCACAGGACTGCGTAATGTTCCTAGGGTGTCTCTCTCAACCAAGGAAAGTTTGTCACTTACCCCCGCCATGGCGGACAGAAACTGAATTAACTCGTCGCGTTTGCTGTGTTCGCCAGTTTGCACTACGAAGGTTACGTTTTTTTGCATTGAAGCGGTGTAGCCTTTCAATGCTTGCAAAATGTCATTATTTAACACGGTAATCTGCCTTAATTTTGGGGAAATGTGGGTCTACTGACCCACATTCGGTTGCTACATGTTTGTGCTTAGATTTTGCCTACTAGGTCTAAAGATGGTGCAAGTGTCGCTTCACCTTCTTTCCATTTTGCAGGGCATACTTCACCAGGGTGTGAAGCGACATACAAAGCCGCTTTGACTTTACGTACTAAATCGTCAGCATCACGGCCAATACCTTCAGCGGTGATTTCCATCGCTTGAATGATACCTTGTGGATCAACGATAAAGGTTGCGCGGTCTGCCAAGCCCATCGTTTCGCGCATCACATCGAAATTGCGGGTGATTTCACCGGTTGGGTCGCCGATCATGGCGTATTGTATTTTGCGAATGGTATCAGAGGCGTCATGCCATGCTTTGTGGGTGAAGTGAGTGTCAGTAGACACTGAATACACTTCAACACCGCGTGATTGTAATTCAGCATATTTGTCTGCCAAGTCACCTAATTCGGTAGGACACACAAAGGTGAAGTCAGCTGGATAAAAGAAAAATACCGCCCACTTACCTTTGATATCTTCGTGACTAACTTCGATAAACTTACCGTTTTTATAGGCATTTGCTTTAAACGGTTTAATTGCAGTGTTGATTAAGGCCATTGTATTACTCCATAGAACCTAGTTGATAAAGAGTGCTCGCTAAAAAGCCGCTGCATGTTTGCATGCATTCGTGCGTTTCAGCCCTGAGGTGAAACTGGCCACAGGTTAGCCATCAGCAAAGGATAAATACAATGGATTAACTAGAACGACTTAATCAAAAAATCCTATTAAAAAGCGCAAGGATTAAGCGATTAAGTAAATTAGCCTTTGACGCCATAAACGATGGACTGAACAAAAATTACTGCGGGATACTTTTAATGGATTGTTGGCGGTAAATCAGCTGAGGAATCAGGGTTTTGCGCCTTGAAATTAGGGTTCTCCAATTCGATAACCACTCTTGCTTGAGTGTTCATTTGGTCGATAACGTTGCCGTGGTATTGCATGAAAAGGGCATCGTATTCGCCGTCTTCAATTATCCGGTGAAAGCCAGTCTCAATGATTGACGCCAATTGCTGGGCATCTTTTTTAACGTAAAAGTAAATGGCATAGGGGTAGTGTACTAAGACGTTGTCTTCAACCGCTAAATTTAAGGTTTTAAATAGCTCCACTTCGTCCCATATTTCCACCACTGCGCGAGGAAAGAGATCGAAACGCCCAAGGGCAAGCATGTTGAAAAGATTGGCGTATTCGTTAGTGGTGTCCACTTTAATGTGGTTGTGCTGATAGACTTCAACATCTGGCCAGCCAACACCCTGACCAATGGTAAATTTTTTTAGGTCTTTTATGGTCCTTACCCCAGCCAACAGATTTTTATTTTCTGCTTTCACCAGCATCAGGCGATAGCCAAACAGACCTTTGTAAATTGGAATTTTTATTGCCAGTAGTGCTTGCTCGCGGGAAATACTGGCTGCGGACCAATAAATATCAAGTTCCCCTTGTTCTATCAGTTTTAAATTCCGTTCTTGATTGGCCGTGGTACCCATGGCTTGCAGCACATAGTTTTGGTCTGTGCGAGCAAAAATACTCTCAAGTACTTTGATCGGGAATTGGGCGCGTTTGTCTTGGATTTCAATTTGTAAGGGGTAGCGCAGGTAGTGTGTTTCGGCATGCACGCCAATACAAAACATGCACAGTAACATGGTCACTAAGTTCAAATACATGACAAAAGCCTTGGCTATTTCAGACGAATTTTAAGTGTAGAATAGGAGTGAATAAATACCCAAAAAAACGGCAATGTTTTTATGAAATGCGATTTTTAGCTTCTATCCACTGCGCCATGTACTGAGTACTTTTTAATGCATGATGCTGCAGCATTTGACCAATAAAATTTTGACTGCGATGTGCCTTTAGCGTGTCTTTTAACGTGCACAAAGTCTGAATCAGCTGCGGTTGCAAGGTTTGGGCATTAAAATGTTTATATAACCACCTTTTATTTTGTGTCTGACTGGTATGCCAGATATCTGCATTCTGGTACAAGGTTATGGCGCGTTGTGCAAATGTTTGTGCACAGATGGCTTGCTGGGTGACAGCAAAATCAACCGTATACCCTGGCCATGGCAATCTATCTTGGGCATCAGCCAAGCCATGCATGCCTTCACTGCCGATATTGGTGGTCACACTTGGCGTATCACATAACATGGCTTCAACTAATTTGCCTTTTAGACCTGCACCAAAACGCAAAGGTGCTAAACATACTCGAGCCCGTGTCATGACATGTTGCGCATCCGCCGCCCAGCCTTTGAGTAAAAAACCTTGTTTGGGATTGTGCAACTGCGTGGCTTTTTTCGGCGGATAGGCGCCGTAAATATGCAATTCAGCTTCTGGTAATTGTGCTCGAATCTGAGGCCAGATAGCCTGTTTGAGCCACAATACTGCATCCCAATTTGGCTCGTGGCGAAAATTACCGATGGTAATAAAATGTTGGCGCTGCGCATAACTGACAGGCGCTTCCTTAGGCGACTGAATGCTATTTAGGTCGATCATAAAGGGGCATAACAACAATAGGTCTTTTGGCACATGATAATGCTGCTGCAAGAGTTGATACTCATATGCCGAGATGATAAGGCTCAGGTCGCAACGAAAAATCGATGCAATTTCACGTTTCGCCATGTCACTGTTTAATTCGTCAGGTTGCAGTTCTCGGCCCTGTTTGAGCGCTTGATGGCGGGCATGGCGCAATGAATGCAAATCTTCCGTGTCGAGAATGCGCAGCGCCTCAGGGCAAAATTGGGCAACACGCCAACCAAACTGTTCTTCCAGCATAAAGCGATCAAAAAGCACGATGTCGGGCTGCAAAGACTCAACGAAACGGTCAAAGCTTGCACAATTCAGGGTAATATTTTGCTCTTTTATGCCCAGTGTTGTGAGATCGATTTTATGATCGCCTTGTACGGCAGGACTGGCGAAAATCACATCCCAACCGACACTTAAAAAGCTCTTTAGTATGCTCAACATGTGTCGCCCCGCCGCAGAAGAATTGGGTTCCGGCCACACGTAACCCAATACCAACACTCTTAGTTGTGAGGGACAATCGGCTAGTGCTGTGGGAGTTAGTGTACTCATTGGTTGGCGACTTTTACGCAATTGCGTCCGGCTTTTTTCGCGGCGTAAAGGGCAACATCAGCCTGTTTCATAATGCTGGCAAATTCATGATGCACCTTGCTGCGTTGGGCAATGCCGAAACTACTGGTGACTTTTACAATTTTATCTTGCGGCGGTTTTTTTGTGGATGTTTTGGGCGCTTTATTAGGCCGTGGCTTGCTGCGAATGGCGATGTCGTAATCAGCGATGATTTGGCGCAATGCATCTACAAAGGGCACCACCTCAGCACTGGTTTTGCCTGGGAAAATTAACACAAACTCTTCTCCACCAAAGCGAAAAGCACGTCCACCGCCGGCCACTTTATTTAATTTGCTGGCGACCAGTTTTAAGACCTCATCTCCCACTTCATGACCATAGCTATCATTAAACTTTTTGAAATGATCAATATCAGCCATCACCACCGCATATTTGCGCCCTAAGGTGGGTAAAAACTGCATGAGCGCGCGCCGTGAGGCAATGCCGGTTAGTTCATCTCGAAAAGCCATAGCAAAACTGTCTTTCACTACGGCATAGGCAATCAGTAAACACAAAACCAGTACAGCATAGTTTAGCAGGGCAGTTCGATTGAGCCCATGTAAGGCAACCAAGGTTACCACCACAATACTCAGACTGAGTTGCGTCGTATTCGGCCGCCACAATAAACAGATCAGGGCGAGACTTAATGCCACTAAACTTAAGCTTAACTGCAATGATGAGAAACCCTGGTGCAAAACCGGCCAGAGTGAAAATAACCAAGTGGTGGCGGGGGTAAGCACATGGCTACTCATCCATGAATTGATTGCTACATTGTGTTGCAACCACACACAAACTAACACCAACCCAGCAATGATCAGGCTACTGGTGAGTAAATTGAAGGGCGAAAAACCCTTATCTGAAGTAGTCACAAGCCAACAGAGTATGAGCATTGAAGCACTAAAGCGGATCAACGCCCAGGTTTCTGCTGCAAACCAAGACGCTTGATACGGAACAAGCATGGCACAGAGTAATAGCAGCGTCCAAACCAGACGACTACGACCAAAGAGCCAGGCCAGCAAAGCGGTAATGAGAAGACCGGTATACGTTAGCCAATGGGCTTGCTGCAAGCTTTGTACAATAAGCTCAGCTTTAAAGAAGTACGCCACTGAGGCGAAAAATAATAATAGCAAAGGGACGATAGATAATTGGATAACTCGCGCGAGACGCTGGTAGGCAGATAACAACACAACAATAGCCACAACATGATGCTAGTAACAATAACGGCATTGTAGGTGAAACTTAGGTGGCAAGTCTAAGGCATTTATCTTTTCATGGCAGAATGTAGCCATTCCAATGCAGCATTGTGCATTAATCCCAATGCATTTTTGCTTTTACAAAATCCACCAACTTTTCTGCATTGGCGTAATGCTGGGCAACACGTGGATGTTGACCGTAGCCAGTAAAGTCAAAAAACAGTGTATCGATATTTGGATCACCTTTCGCCTGCATGTTGGCTACCGCTTGGCGCACGTAGTTGGGCCACTTGTCATTTTCGGTGGCATCCATACTGCCAAGAGCACAAATTAGCAACGCTTTTGGGTAGAGCAAACGAATTTGCTCAACAAAATTTTGATAAAACGCGATGCGTTGCTGATCACTCGGTATGGGTTGCAAACGCTTTTCATTGTCGATTAACCATTTGTCGTTTTGCATCAGGTTAATCAACACTACATCGGGTGTCCATTGGGAAAAATTCCATACAGTTTGGTTATTCCCTACCGCACTCAATTGCGTGTAAAACTCTGGCATGGTGAAGTCAAACCAACTGATCATCACGCCAATGCCACTTTGCGAAATGGTATGTAACTCTGCATCGAGAGCGCGCGCCGCGATGGCACCATAAGCCAAATAATTATTTTTGTCAGAGGCTAAATTGTCAGCACCATTATCTGGGCCCTCGTTGCCCATGCCACTGGTAATGGAGTCACCAAAAATTTCTATTCTTCGCTTTTGGCGTTCTGGCGGTGTTAACAAACGCTCATTATCGCCGAGTTCCAGTCCTTTGAAGTAAGTCGCACCTTCTGCACCTTCGGTGCGCTTATAAATTTCTACCCTGTGCGGTCCTGGCGCGAGGGCGGTGCTGATGACATAAGATGTTTCCCCCTGTTTTGCCTGCAATACATAAGGCGCAAGGTCATCGCCATCAATAATCACGTTGAAGAAATTTTGTCCCCGTTCATCGTCCAATACAACGGCGAGATAAGTGCCGCTAAAATTCGCTTTTACACTGCTGCCAGGCCAAGTGAGCTTGGGGGCGTTAACTTGGCTAAAATCGATGCGTCCAGAGTAGGTAAACTGCATCGAATTGGCCGCAACAAAGGTTTTAGCTTGCCCTTCACCTGTAAAAATAACGACGACAAGGAAAGCAAGTATTGGCAGATATGGTTTGGCAAAAACGGCTTGAATACGGTCAAAGCAGTGCATAGGTTTAGCGTCTGAGAAGAAGAATGATCACTAGTTTTCATCAATTTAGCATGACTTACAAGTCAGCTACTTTAGTGAGTAATAAAGTGTGATAACCTAGTTTTTTTATTCGTTCTAGAGACATCATGCAAAGCACCATTGAGTCAATACAATCTGAACGACATGTCATATTTGGCGCGGGATTAATCGGAACGTATTTAGTGGCCGCCTTTAATCACACTGGTTTATCGGCAGAAGCGGTGGTGCGACCAAGTTTGCAGGAAAAACTGAAACATGGCGTGAGTTTAAGCGATTATTTGGGGCATGAAGCCTTACATATTCCACTGAAGTTTGCCGATGTAAATAACCCAATCTCGGTAAGCTACCTGTGGTTAACTGTCAAGTGCACAGCGGTGCATCAAGCCGCCGAGGATATGCGAGCGTTTGTGAGTCCGTCCACGGTGATTCTGTGTTGCCAAAATGGCTTGGGCTCAGACGCCATTATCAAACAAGCCTTTCCGGATAATCTGGTTTTACGGGTGATGGTGCCGTTTAACGTGGTAGAGCTAAAACCCGGACATTTCCATCGCGGTTCACAGGGCAAGTTGACCATTGAACTAGCGGATGAAAAACAGCTAGACGTCAATACTTTGGTGGCAAAAGTGCGCAGCAACCTGCTGCCGGTGGCTACCAGCGCTGACATGACCGCCTTATTGTGGGCAAAGTTGCAGCTGAATTTGGGTAACAGTGTCAATGCCTTGGCTGATATTCCAGTCAAAGCGATGTTGCAACAACGCGCTTACCGTCGAATCATCGCCATGCTCATGCAGGAATTGCTATTGGTAACAGATAAGTTAGGGATCAGCCTGCCGAAAGTCACGAGTTTGCCCGCCCACTGGTTGCCAACAGTACTGCGTTTACCAGACTTTTTATTCAAACGCATCGCCAACAAAATGCTGGCTATTGATCCCAACGTGCGCACGTCGATGTGGTGGGACGTGTCTCAAGGCAAAAAGACAGAGATTGATTACCTCAACGGTGCTATTGTGACTCAGGCGCAACATTTAGGCCTTAAGTCTCAGGTCAATCAGAGGATTATTCAGTTAATTAAAGCACAGCGCTCAGCTAACCATGTGGGGCGCAGCGGCCCAGCGATTGAAGCGAAGGAGCTATTGAATCTTGTTTGCCAACAGCCATGAGTCCTTGTGCTACCCTGCGCTAATGCTCAGATTCGCGTGTTAATGCAGTCAATTACGCCTTGCTCTTGAGTCGTACACATCGAGATACATTGAGTGTAAAAACGTAATAGGAGGGAAGTGATGTTGAAGCGATGGAATAACCTTCGTTTGTTGAGTTTATTGTTACTGACTTTTAGCAGTACTCAAGCTGCTGCGCTGGAGTTTATTCGCTCTTCTGTTTCCCCTGAATTTCCCGATGGTTTGCATGCAAAATATCTTCGTTATATTGCCGAACAAATGCAGCTAAAAATTGACATTGTGCCTATGCCCTTTGCACGACGTATTGTCGCCCTGACTTCCGGACAGATCGACATAATGGTTGGCATGCAGCGAGAAAATGATCAGGAAGACAAGGTTATTTACCTTTTTCCCAGTTACGAGACGTTGCGTCACTCCTTTTTTATCATGAAAGATCGTGGCATCCAGCTCAATGATTTTGCCGATCTAAGCAAACTCAATATTGGGGTGACCATTCACGCAAAATACTATCAGCGATTTCATGATCAAGCAGATTTAGCGCTTATATCTGTCTCGACCTTAGAGCAAAAAGTGAATTTGTTAAGCAAAGGTCGCATTGATACCTTCATTCATTATGAACACAGCGCAGTGGCTTACCTACAGCATCATAATTTGCAAGATACCATCGTGTTAGCCCCTTATCAGCCAACGGAATATAACGAATATTTTGTGACGATCAGTGCACAAAGTCAGTTGTTTCCCTACCAAGAAAAGCTGCAAGCGATCATTCGAGCTGGCCATGACAACGGTGATTTCGCCCGTATTCGCGCCCAACACTATCAACTAAGCACAGATTGAGCCCAATAGTGTACTACTCCACCTTGTGCCTTAACTCTTCCACCCACATGGCCGTGGCCCCGCACACTGCCACTGGCATGACTAAAAAGTTAACGATGGGAATCAGAGAAAAAACACTCACGGCAATGCCAAAACTGAAACAATGGCCACGACTGGCATTGAGAGTACGACGCATGTCTTTGAATGAAATCTTATGATTATCAAAGGGATAGTCGCAATACTGGATGGCCATCATCCATGCACTGAACAAAAACCACAGAACCTGCCCGGCAAGGGGCAAGATGAAAAACAACAATAAAAATCCCAGTGCCCGGGGCAGATAATAGCTAAGTTTGGCTAATTCGCGGGCAAACGTGCGTGGAATATCCTTAATGATCGCCAGTATTCCCGCATCACCCAAGCTTTGCCCGGTTAAGTGCAACTCTACTTTTTCTGCCAGCAGACCATTAAACGGTGCTGCAATCCAATTGGCTAACGTACCAAAAATCAAGGCAAAAACTAATAAAATGCTGATCACAGCAATAGGCCAAATCACGTAGCTCAAGCCCTGTTTTAACCAACTGAGCCATTCCCAATCGGGGATCAAATCAACTACCCAAATAATGCTCTCGCTGATCTGGCCAAATAAGAAATAAAAGGCAGTAGAAAAAAGCAGCAAGTTGATGGCTAAGGGGATGAAAACAAACCGTTTTAAGCCCTTCGTTTGGATCAGGCTAAAGCCTTGCAAAAAATAATTCACGTATCACCTATGTTTTTGATAAATATATGGATATTAATCATTTTTGTGGATGTTTTGGCTAATATCCTAATTTGCAGTATACCTATCCCGCTGCTTAGCGCAAAAGCGCAATTGTTACACTTGATGACTTTTGATACATTCGTGCTCGGCTTAACAAAAATAAAAATCACCCCTAATTCGATGTGAGACGATGCGCCTTAAAAAAATCAAGTTGGCAGGCTTCAAGTCATTCGTAGATCCAACCACAATTCCATTTCCCGATGACATGACGGCTATCGTTGGCCCAAATGGCTGTGGTAAATCCAACGTGATTGACGCAGTGCGTTGGGTGTTGGGCGAAAGCTCAGCCAAGAATTTGCGGGGTGATGCCATGACTGACGTGATTTTTAATGGCTCGACAGCGCGCAAGCCCGTATCTCAGTGCAGTGTTGAATTGGTGTTTGATAACTCTGCTGGGCGTATCCAAGGTGAATATGCCGGTTACAACGAACTTTCGGTAAAACGCATTGTTACCAAAGACGGTCAATCAAATTACCTGCTTAACAACAGCAAATGTCGCCGTCGCGACGTGACTGACCTGTTCCTGGGCACTGGTTTAGGGCCTCGCAGTTACGCCATCATTGAGCAGGGGATGATCTCCCGCTTGATCGAATCAAAGCCCCAAGAGCTCAGGGTGTTTATTGAAGAAGCTGCGGGGGTGTCAAAATACAAAGAAAGACGTCGAGAAACCGAAACACGTATTAGACATACCAAAGAAAACCTTGAACGCCTTGCCGATGTGCGCAATGAATTAGGTTTACAACTTGAGAAGCTGCAGCGCCAGGCCAGTGCGGCAAAACGCTTTAAAGAGTTGAAACAACAAGAGCGCAGCCTCAAAGGGCAATTGGCAGCCATTCGTTGGCTCAAACACAGTAAAAAGATTACGTCTTTGGAGCAAGCGATTGCCCAGAAAAATACCGATATCGAAGCCTACGTCAGTAAACAACGCGGTGAAGAAAAAGATCTCACCGAGTTTAAAGAACAGCAGCAGGAACTGAAGCAGCAGCTAGACACGATTCAGCAGCAATTTTTCAAAGTAGGCTCCGACATTAGTCGTATCGAACAGAATCAAATTCACGCCAAACAGCGCCGCCAGAAAATTGAGCAAGAACAAGCTTCCTTGTTAGTTTCTATTGACGACCACAGCATGCATCAACAGCAAAATGCCGAAAGAATTGAAGCCTTAGCCCAACAATTAGACGAGCTAGAGCCGCAAAATATCGTGCTGGAAGAGCAGCTTGATGAGGCCCAGACCCAGGTATTAGCGTGTGAGGAGCGGGCCAGTCAACAGCAGAGTCTATGGCGGCAACAAGAGCAGCAGTATCAGCACAGTAAACAACAAGCTCAGCACTGCCATAGTCAGATTCAAAGTGTATTAAGTATGCAAATGCGCACTGAGCAGCGCAGCAATGAAATCCAAGCTGAGCTTGACGAATTAGCCGACGATGAGCTGAATCGCCTCATCAGCCAACTCGAAGAAAAAGTGGCGTTGACGCAAGGGCAATTGAACGCGCAACAGGCAAAATTAAGCGCACAACAAAGCCAGCAACATGCCCTGCATAGTCAATTAAAAAAGCTTGAGCAACAGCGTTTGAGCGAGGTGGGTGAATTACAATCACTGAGTGCTCAGCTCGCCGCTCTACATACCCTACAACAGCAAAATGAAGTACCAGTTGATGAACTTGCCGTGCTGAATGCCCAAGAACTTGAGGCAAGATTATGGTGGCAGACCCTGAATGTAGCAAAAGGTTGGGAACGAGCCGTCGATAGGGTGTTGCAAGGCTGGCAACAGGCAATTCAAGTCAGTGCACCGGCAGAGACTCTGAGTAAGCTCAAGGTTCATGACAATCTGACCTTGCTACTGCACGACCGTTTCACGCGAGATATTCCGCCCAATTCACTGGCTGCCCAATTGGGCGTAGACCATGTGCCGCATTGGCTGACTCAGATAATTTGCTGTGAGTCGCCACTTGCTGCACATAATCACCTAAGCCAACTCAATGCCGAACAATCGGTAGTGACACAATCAGGACTGTGGCAAGGACGAGATTGGCTGATTACCCCCGCGTTGAGCGAAGATGGCGCACAAAATAAGGGCTTAGTGCAAAGGAGCCGTCAAATCCTTGGACTTCAACAAGCCGTCAGCGAGCAACAACAAAAACTCGCGGTTCTGGATGAACAGCTAAGTGCCTGCGAGTCAAACTGCACCTCAATTAATCAAGCATGTCAGGCCAGTCACGATCAGCTTGAGCAAGTCAAACAAACCTTGCACAACGACACCGCCACCCTGAGTTTGTATCGTGGCCAATTGCAGCAAAATAGTGGACGTCGAGGCAAGTTGCTCAATGAATTACAACAGCAGCAAGCCATTGCGGCTGAGGAACAAACAAAACTCGCACAACTGTCCATGCAAGCAGAGGAATGGGAATTAAAAGTCGAGGCCTTGCATGAGAACCAACAACACAATGAGCGACAGCGCGAGGAAAACCAAAGCCGTATTGCCAGTGCACGCAATCAAGTAGACAAGGTTAAAAACCAACTGCATCTGATTGCCCTGCAGGTGCAAGGATTAAAAAGCCAATATACCAGCCTACAGACCAGTCAAAGCCGTGAGCAACAACAACTTAGTCTGTTACACGACAGGCAGCAGCAATTGCAGGACGAATACGCCGAATTAGCGCTCCCTCTAGAAGAACAAGCTGAGCAATTACAGCTACTACTTGAGCAACGGGCCGAGCTGAGTATCACTCAGCAACAAATAAGTGAACAATTAAACAGTGTAGAAAATCAAATAGCTGAGGTTGAGAAAGGGCAACAGGGGGTAACTGACAAAATCCAAGTGATGTTGACCGAGCTACAAAGCATCAAGTTGGAATGTGAAGGTTATCGGGTGCGGGCCAATGGTGTATTGGAGCAGCTACAAGAACTTAATCAACAGCTTAAAGCCATACTCGACACACTGCCTGAAGAGGCGGATGAGCATGCATGGCAACAACAAGTGGAAAAAGTAAGCGCGTCGTTAGGACGTCTAGGGGCGGTAAATTTAGCCGCCGTTGAAGAATACGATATTCAAGCAGAGCGCAAATTACACTTAGATACGCAGAATGACGATCTGGCTTCTGCATTAGATACCCTTGAACAAGCGATTCGAAAGATTGATAAGGAAACCCGCAATCGTTTTAAAGAAACCTTCGATCAAGTAAATGAAGATCTAAAAATGTTGTTTCCTAAAGTCTTTGGTGGTGGCAGTGCTTACTTGGAACTTACTGACCAAGATTTACTCGAAACTGGCGTAACCATCATGGCGCGACCGCCGGGTAAGAAAAATAGTACAATTCACCTGCTTTCCGGTGGAGAAAAAGCCCTGACCGCTTTATCATTGGTGTTTGCTATTTTTAGGTTGAATCCGGCACCCTTCTGTTTACTCGATGAAGTGGATGCGCCGTTAGATGATGCCAACGTGGGACGGTTTTGTAAGCTGGTGTCGGAAATGTCAAAAACCGTGCAGTTTATTTACATTACCCACAATAAAATCGCCATGGAAATGGCCACCTATTTAACCGGGGTTACCATGTCTGAACCCGGAGTATCCCGCATGGTAGCGGTGGACGTAGAGGAAGCAGTGGCAATTGCCCAAGCTTAATATGAATAATAATAAAAGGTAAGAGTGAGTTAAATGGAAGATGACGTATTTCGTTTGGCCTTATTAGCCTTAGGTAGCTGTATTATTTTAGCGGTGCTGGCTCATGGTATTTGGGTATCACGAAAAAACAACAAACAAAAAGCTGAAAGGGCGCATGCTGCGCGCACAAAATCTACCCAGCAATTCCAGCCCAGTGGCTGGCAAGACGATCAGTGGCACGTTAACGATGTCGATGAAGATGAAAATGAAAACGAGGGTGAGTTAGTCAACTTACGGTCGGTCAAAGACCCGTCGTTTAGCCTTGACGTGGACGACGATAGTCTTGAAACAAGTCATGTCAATCGCAACACCACGCATACGCCGATCAAAGACACCGAGTTCGATGATTTGGGCCTGGGGGCGGTGCGAGTGGTTGGGGCAAATCCCTTAAAAGCAAAAGTCGATAAGCAGCAAAAAATGGCGGCGCCTAGCGTCAACAAGGTGCAAGAGAACAGCAGCAGTGATACACCATTTGACGACGAATTACCCAGTTTGGGTGATTTTCAACCTTCAGCGAAAATTTCTCAGCCTGAACCCAAGCCGGTCGCCACGGGTAAAATTTATGCATCGGTGGTTTCACAACCCAAACCAGAATATGCCGCGCGCTTTGCTGCGGGCGGGGTGAGCGCGGTCAAGCCACAACCGAAAGTGGCAGACGACTATCAAGCGCCAGAGCCGCCCCCTTTCTTACTGAAGAAAAATCAAACTGACGAAGATCAAGTTGCGCAAGCACCAAGAAAAGACGTGGATATCCAAGCGATTAATCGCAGTGGTGACGAGCCAGTGACAAAGCCGCTAAGTGCAGAGCAAAGTGGGCTTAGTCAACATACTTCTGTTGAATCACAACATAGCGCGAGTGGTGTTGATCTGTCACAAGAAAAAGCAGAAAAAGCGAGTTTGCCGGAACGTTTTAGTTTGGCAGAACAGGCGCGCAATTTAGTGTTAGGCAAAAAAGCAGAAGGCATTACACGTAAACGTCGCGAGCCAAAAATCGCCGATGACCAAATGCGTATTGATTTTGACGACCAACACGAGAGTCAGCATAAGACAACAAGCCCTAGCGCCACAACAAAACCCGCTGGTCAGCAGTCACCAAAACCGACGGCTGGGCCACAAACGGCTGGGCCTAACACGGCTGGGCCACAAGAAGTATTGGTGTTAAATGTGAAAGCGGCAGACAGCGCACCGATTCAAGGGGCGGCTTTATTACCCATGTTGCTAACCCTAGGTTTCAAGTTTGGTGATCAGGATATTTTTCATCGCCATGTCAATTCCAACGGCAAAGGGCCGGTGTTATTTAGTTTGGCCAATATGTTCAAACCCGGTAATTTTGATATTGATAACTTAGAGAATTTTACGACCCAAGGCTTATCATTGTTTATGATTTTGCCTATTGAGGGGGATCCTCATCAGGTATTTAACATGATGCACAATGCTGCACGTAAGATTGCTGATGAGTTTTCTGCCCAAGTTTACGATGGACGGCGAGCGTTGTTAACCAAACAAAGTTTGCAACAATATGTGGAAAAAATCCGTGAGTTTGAACGCAAACGCATGATAAATCGTTAATTTTTTGAAACCGGCTGGAATGCTGCAGCGCAACTTTTTTCAAAAGAGTGATGAACATTTCTCTGGGTTGTTACTGCGCCTGTTACCGTTTGACTGTGAAAAAGCAGGAGAAATGTTGCCCAAGTGCTACCCATCTGGGGCTGCCGCCATGCGAGGTAAACAAAATTCATACGTTAATCGTCAATACACCCTAATCTAATCTACGATGGAATGTTCTGTTTATGGCAGCCTTTTCTGACCCAAGTCAACGAATCAGCGAATTAAAAACCCGTTTAAGCGAATACAATTACCAGTATTACGTATTGGACAACCCCAGTGTGCCCGACGCCGAGTATGATCGTTTGATGAGCGAACTTAGCGCCCTAGAAAAACAGTATCCTGCGCTGCTAACCAGTGATTCACCTAGTCAAAAGGTCGGGGGCATGCCTTTGGCCGAATTTAAACAAGTGGAACATGAAGTGCCCATGCTGTCATTGGACAACGCCTTTGATGAGAGTGCCTTCATGGCATTTGAAAAACGCATGCAAGATCGCCTAAAAAATAGCCATGAAATTCGTTATAGCTGCGAACCCAAACTTGATGGATTAGCGGTGAGTCTGCTTTACGAAGATGGTGTGTTGGTGCGCGGCGCTACGCGTGGCGACGGTCGAGTCGGTGAGGACATTACTGCCAATGTGCGCACCATTAAAAATATTCCCCTGAAACTTCGTAGCAACAATTATCCAACGCGCTTGGAAGTGCGGGGAGAAGTGATCATGAGCCGCGATGGTTTTGCTAAGCTTAATGCCAGTCAAGCAGAACAGGGTAAAAAAGTGTTTGCGAATCCTCGTAATGCGGCAGCTGGCAGTTTACGACAGTTAGATTCACGCATTACGGCGGCACGTCCTTTACTGTTTTACGCTTATTCTTTAGGGGTTGTCGAGGGTGAAAAAGGGCCGTTGGCGGCCACCCATAGTGGGCGTTTACAGCAACTTAGTGAGTGGGGTTTGCCCCTCAGCAAAGAATTAAGTGTCGCCCAAGGCGCACAGGCCTGTTTGCATTATTACCAGCAATTGGGGGATAAACGTGATGGCCTCAATTACGATATTGACGGCGTAGTTTTCAAAGCAGACAGCATTGTTTTGCAAGAAGAATTGGGGTTTGTCTCACGAGCACCACGCTGGGCCATTGCCTACAAATTTCCAGCGCAAGAAGAAATGACCCAAGTATTGGATGTGGAATTTCAGGTGGGGCGGACTGGCGCCATCACCCCTGTGGCGCGTCTTGAACCAGTTTTTGTTGGGGGTGTTACGGTTTCCAATGCAACCTTGCACAATCAAGACGAAATCGAACGCCTAGGGTTGAAAATAGGCGATACAGTGATCATCCGGCGAGCCGGTGATGTGATCCCACAAGTTGTTGCGGTTGTTGAAGAGAAACGCAGTCTCGAGGCTCGAGAGATTGTTTTTCCGAGTCATTGCCCGGTCTGTGACTCTGCTGTAGAGAAGTTAGCCGATGAAGCGGTAGCGCGCTGTAGTGGCGGTTTGTATTGTGCCGCCCAGCGCAAAGAAGCCATGAAACACTTTGCCTCGCGCAAAGCCTTTGATATCGATGGTTTGGGAGACAAAATCATTGAGCAATTGGTTGACATGCAACTTGTTAAAACGCCAGCAGACTTTTTCAAATTAGAATTTGCGCAATTGGCCAATTTAGAACGTCTAGGCGACAAATCAGCAGCAAATTTATTGATTGCTTTAGGGAAGAGTAAAAGCACTACGCTGGCTAAGTTTTTGTATTCGCTGGGTATCCGTGAAGTCGGTGAAGCCACTGCCGCTAATTTAGCCAAACACTTCTGCAGCCTAGAAGCCATCATGGCCGCTGATCTTGAAGCGTTTCAAGCGGTTAATGATGTGGGTATTGTGGTGGCTCAGCATCTGGTGAATTTTTTCCAAGAAGCACATAACCGCGAGGTGATTCAAGCCTTAATTGATGTAGGCATTCATTGGCCCCACATTGAAAAAGTCGCCCTCGAATCCTTACCGCTTGCCGGTCAAACCTTTGTATTGACTGGAACCTTAGAAACCTTGGACCGCAACAGTGCGAAAGAAAAACTTGAAGCTTTGGGCGCTAAAGTGGCGGGTAGTGTGTCGGCCAAAACATCGTGTGTGGTAGCAGGAGCCAGCGCTGGCTCAAAACTGGCGAAAGCTGAAGCACTGGGCATTAAAGTGCTCAGTGAAACCGAGCTACTGAAGTTGTTGAGTGAGTTAACGCTGGCATGATGCAGACTTTACAATCGGCATTAATGAGCCTAAGTGCATGGGCTCAGCCCCATCTCAGTGCTATCGCTTTAAGTATATTGGCCACTATTTTGGTGATCTACGGTGATGTCTTAAACAAACAGTTAAAAACGCTACTTAGAGCCTGAGGTATCCCCACAAATAAATTAAGAAAATCAGTCAGATAGTATATCGGTTAGGGAACATTCATGACGTTTGGTGATCTGAACATTCGCCAAAACTTTCAAAGCAGAAACGCCATGAATGCCCAT